>JAEEGL011208638.1_pt1 | contig 141319 bp, 141 predicted proteins | sample 9134231 | NCBI WGS metagenome assembly JAEEGL01 (sample SAMN16246548, study PRJNA631951) | gut metagenome | biome: gut microbiome; feature: rumen; material: fiber-attached | host: Bos | place: Iran: Karaj | collected 2018-10 | reverse complement strand
TCTCGTGGGAGAAAAAGTCGAAATTTTATGTGGTTATATGCCGCTTCTGATTAAATGCTAACGCGCTTCTCAGCGGATAAACCGCTTCGATTAGAGCGCGTTAGATTTAACGATGGAGAAAACGGGACGGACGCCATAGCTAATGTGGGCACTTATAAGGCTAGCAGAGCCAGTGTTGAACGCATTAGCGAACTGTGCCGAAGTCGCGATATCCTGAAGCCAGAAATACTGACGGTTGGAAATCAGATCCGGGGCAAAACGGAACAGCGGGAACTGCGTCTTGTCCACGGTGTACTTATAGTGATTAATGTTATTCGAGTTCATGGCACCGACGATGCAAGACCCGTACATATTCACCTCGTTCGGCAGCTCAAGGAAGCTATCCTCCCAGCCGCCGGCGGTGGCAACGCCATCGGTGGCAGCATTCACGATATACTTACGCATACCGAGAATGTGGGTGTCACCAAAGGCAGTGATGACGGTGTCCTTTGCCTGCGCAAGGCCAGAGCTACGGAGATCGTGACTCACGTCACAGTCGGTCATCTTTACGTAGTAGGTAACGTCGGAAATACTGACAGAGCAGGTTTCCTCGTCAACAAAGGTGGCAGGAGTATCCTCCGCCAGAGTACCGGCACTCGTGGTGCAGGCACTGTCGGAATAATAGGTCTTCGTGGCAAGAGCCGTGTAGACTGTGGTACCAACCCGCATGAGAGAACTACCATAGCCACCGTTGGTGGTATTGGTGTTGTTCATCTTGGAGTTGTAGAGCGGAGCATCCGGCATGACGGTCACGTGATGCAGAGTGATATCCCCACGGATGGGAATGGTATGCACCACGTTGTTGGCGTCGGTCCAGGTGTGGGACGGGTTGTTGTGATCCGTACCATCACCGCAGCGACGGTAGTAGTCGAATGCCACGATCCGATAGTTCACACCACCGATCCTCCAGTAGTCGCCGATGTACATGTCGGTAAAAGTACCGGCAGCAATCGCATCGTACTGGGCGGAGCTCACGGTGGTACCAATCTGCTTGCCGCGGTAGATCCCGTTGTGAACACGGGCGGCCTCGGCGGCGGTACCGGCATTGGTGAGGTTCGGGAGGAAGTCCCAGAGCTGCTGCATGGTAGCCTTACGCGCACCGGTGCCGTTGTGGGTAACAAACAGCGTGGTCAGCGCAAACGCATCCAATGCGGAAAGCTCGGTAATTTTCTTGGTTTCCTGTGCCATTTGGATAATTACCTCCTTTGAGAGTAGAATTATGGCTTTGGAAATATTCTAGACGTCCAATTGTCAAGCGATACTATTCCTATAACGGACGGTCATGAGTCGTCCACAAGGAACCGGTGGTTCAGGGCGGCGTTGGTGGCCTTTCTGAGAGCGATCAACTCTCTCACAGCACCAATCAACATGGATTTCTGAGAGCGCTGTTCGGACTCGATCCTATCCAGCCGCGAGTCATAGATGTTTAGTGTGCGAAGCACATCTACCATGGAGCTCTCGATGTACGCTAGACTATGCTCCAGAGCGTATACCCGGTTTCGCAATCCAGCGACGTCAGACTCTAGACTCCAGTTGTCGACGATGGGATATTCCGATGCATCATCAACCAGAATCACTCCGTCGTCAACCTCGAGTGCGGCCCAGTAGTCGTCGGAGCTATACATCGCGTAGAGGTGGTCCAGTATATCATCCATCTCGATTAGAAGCGCTTCGGCCTCCAGGATACGGGTTTCCACACTGGTTCCATCCGAGAGCAAAAAATCTGCATCGAGATCCATACGATTCCCACTGTAGTCTGCAAGGTATACCACATTCCCATTCTTCTTCAGAACGAAACGGTTGCCTCGAATTCCAACATTGAGTTCCGGATCTCCCGCATTGTGAACGGCCCCGATGTTGAGAATATCCCCCATAGGCACGATCCTCCTTTCCTATAGACCTTTGTACCAATGGGATAGGTCAAAGGGGAAAGAGTTACCCACCATCATTCCTATTGGCGGAGCTTTCCTCGATATTGGTGTATTTATATTCCGTCCACTTACAATGGTGTCGTATGGTCCAGAAATATAAACAAAAATGCACATATCTCATATAGAGATATGTGCATTTAATATCAGGATTCTTTTCGAAGGTGATAGTTTCGATGTAGGTTATCTGATGCCATTCCACCGATTGGATCAATGTCGAAGGTTAGATTATTGATGTCAGGGATCGGGTAGTCGTAGATCTGATTTCCGTCCCGATCCTCCGCGATGATCGTCTGTGGAACATTGTCTTCGTCGGTGATGAGAACGTATTCAACTCCACGATCTTCATATTTGAGCCATTTGTCTCCGTCTGAAGATCCTGGGTTTTCATCGGAAAAATACTTCTGCTGGATAATCTCATCGTCTTCATCTGTTGTAAAATCGATGCTCTCATCGGTTTCAGCTCCACTGACCCCAGAGTAGCCTCCAATTCCCTGGACCATTCCAGATCTGGAGCTGCTAAAGATGCTCTGGATGGTATTGGGATTGATGTCTGTAGAACCAGCAGCCTCAGCCTCCTTGCGGGCCTGCTCTTTGGTTCTGAGATCGAATACGGTTTTCTTGATGCTATTGAGTTCCTTGACAATCGAGAGCTGGGTATTGTGATAGGAATTCTTGGCAATGATCATGTCTGACATGATTTTACCGCCTCTTCCGGGAACTCTCATACGTTCTATGTCACGCTCAAGGTTTGCCTTATCCTTAGTAACCTCATCATAGAGTTCTCGGAGTTTCGTTTCCGAGTCTGCGAAGGTTTTTGTGATCTCAGAAGATTCTTTGGATTGAGCACTATCTCTCGCATATTTTCTTCCCATGGAAATGAGACGATTTCTCATCTCCACATCTTCATCTGCTCCAAGAAGATCATCGTCCAGAAAACTATCAAACTGATCCGCCTTTAGAAGATCGGCTTGTTCCAGAAGTTTTCTAGATCTTGCTGTCATAGCATCCAGTTCAGCATTTCCAGTTCGGAACTTTCCAATATCCTCCTCATCTTCAGTAAAATCGTCAAAGAAAAGATCAAATTCTCTTCTCTCGTTTTTCTTTGATTTTCTAGAAGATTTTTGTGATTTTTTAGAACTGGATTGATCATCTTTTAGATAGGAATCGATTGATATAGCTCCTAGATTAAAGTCAACTACGGAATCAGATTCCTCGTCAGAAGCTTTTTGTGAATCTATGTGAGGGGTAACACTTACGCCCGCTAAATCCTCCTCAAAACTCTCATTTCCACTGATCATAGAGAGCTTAGTTTTAAGATCCATGATTCGGAATTCACTTCCTTTCTATGGTTTTAGCTGGCTGTTGATTCATACAGAAAAATAGAAAAGTTGGATTGAAAAAATATATTTTTAATATGTGGTATATTGATTAATTTATCGCAACTTCGAGACTTCGAGAGGTTTCGCTGATGTGCGCTTCTTTGGGAATCCCGTCATTTACGATGCCAATAGCACTCATGGCGTCCGTCTCATTTCTATATAGTGATTATCACGACTTCGGTACGTTTCGGTGTTTCGAGCCAAAGTGGTCATGCCACCGAAGCCAATGCTGGTGTCAAAAACATGGGTGTCCGTCTTGTTTTTATAAAAAGAAAGTATCGTGACTTCGATAAGTTTCGCTAACTCGCTTGGTGATGGTCGTGCCGCCCACAATATCTCCAATCCATCCGGGGGCAATGGCGTCCGTCCTGTTATATGATATTCGTTTTAGGATATCGCGACTTCGGCGATTTTCGCTAACGTGGACAACATGGGTCGAGCCAGCAGTCGTGTTCCCGCTCTTAATACCGGTTATGGTGTCCGTCTCGTTTACATATGTATCGTGACTTCGACGAATTTTGCTAATGTGAACTATTATGGACATACTAGCGCTTCAATGATTGGTAATCCTGGCGTTTGTCCCTGTATTTGAATATGTTATATCGCGACTTTGGCGGCTTTTGCTTGTGTGTACGAGTATAGTATCAGTTATCGTAATAATGCTTCACTTAGTAATCGTGGTGTCCGTTCTACGTTCTTTTATATAAAGGATATCGCAACTTCGGCGAATTTCGCTTATGTGAACATCTATGGCCTTGCCCCCGACCGCAACGCCTCCTACAGCAGTGGCGTCCGTCTCGTTTATTCAAATGTATGATATCGTGACTTCGGAGCGTTTCGCTATTTCGTACCGTTTTAGCCTTGCCAACGCCTTCAGCGCTAGTACAGATGTTAGTGGCGCTGTCCGTCCCGTTTCAATATATAAATACATCGCGACTTCGGCACAGTTCGCTAATGCGTTCAACACTGGCTCTGCTAGCCTTATAAGTGCCCACATTAGCTATGGCGTCCGTCTCATTATATAACTTACAGGATATCGAGACTTCGGCGCATTTCGCTCTTGTGGCCAACGGTGGCCATGCAACGATAGCTAATGCTGCCGTCAAAAACATGGGTGTCCGTCCCGTTTTTATAGAAATGATAAAAACTAATAAATTTTCATAGAGGTGATTGATAAATGAAATTTCTTCCTGAAAATCTGGTTAGACCTCACATTATACCAATAAATATTCTCTATCATAATCCAGGGTTTAACGCCGATGGACAATATGCGCAAGATGTTCTAACCATTGTATATAAGGATCAGGACACTGGAGAGAAAATCATATACGAAATTCCTGAACCTTCTATCGAAATATATATTGTAAAGCCTGAATTCAGAACCTTTACGCACATGAAAGATATGTGTCGTATGGATGAGTGTGATTGCTATAGGGTAAAATATAGATCTCGGTGGGCGTTTGCAATGAAACAGCTTCGTCTAAATTCTGCGGATGAGGCCAAGATGAGCCCATATGTATATAATGCAGATATTCCAATCGAGACCTTTTATCTGATTCAGTTTATAACGGAGTATGTCTCAGATAAACCAAAAACGCTTAGTCTAGGAAAACTCGATATTGAAAACGATCTTATTCGTTGGGATGGAGATTTTCCGGGCTATGGAGAACCTCCGATAAACGCAGTCACATATATCAATATGGAAACCAAAGACGTTTATACTCTCGTGTTGATGAAGGATGATATTCCTCAGGTTTCGGATACACATCCGAAATACGAGAAATATAACCAGATGCGGGATCGTTTCTATGAGCAGGTGAATGAGATCAAGGCACACCCAGAAATGATGGTCCAGCTCTGTCATGATAAGTTTGATGAACTCTATCCTGGAATGACCTATAATCTTCTATATTATGAAGATGAAGCACAGCTCATGAAGGATCTCATGACCATCATTCATCAGACAGATAATGAGTTCATTGGAATCTGGAATAGTCCATACGATATGCAAAATATCATTCTTCGTCCTGCGATGCTTGGAATGGATGCTGAAGATCTGATACCCGATAAGAGATTCTCTTTGAGATTGGTGGGTTTCAAGGAAGATAGCAATCCAGTCTTTCATAAAAGAAAGCATCAGTGTACAACATACACGGTTCCTTCCTTTGAGGATGACATGGTACTCTATTCGGGTATAAATTCTGGTAGGGGAGTTCTGGCTTCACATAAGTTAAACTATATTGCTCAAAAGGAACTCAAGGATACCAAATATGACTACAGTGAGGTTAGTGATATCATCCATCTTTTCTATGATGATCTAAAGATGTTTATTCTCTATAATATTAAAGACGTCTTGCTTCTCATGGGGATTGAAAATAAGATCCATCCGATGGATGTAATCTATAGCCGAATGTATCAGATGTTTGTGTTTCCCCAGGAAGCTTTTACCACGACGAAGGTTGTGTGGCATTCGTTGATCAAGTTTATGTATGATAACGGGTACGTTCCCGGAACCAATCGGAATAAGGGTAAAAAGCATAAGAATATGATCGACTATTCTGCGGTTCTGGGAGATCAACTTGCATCTCAGATGAACTTCGATTTGGAGGGACAGGATTTTACCGTAGAACCAGATTTCTCAGATACTAGTGATGATGATGTCGACGAAAAGTATGATGGTGCATTTGTACTAAACACACTTCATATGAAGCCGACGTCTGTAAAAATCATGGGAACGCCCGCAAAGTATGTGCATGACAATGTGGCAGATGAAGATATCTCATCGGAATATCCCAGTGCTATCAACACCTGCAACATCTCAAATGAGACTCTGGTTGCAAAGGTATTCCTTGAAAATCCAGATGAGGTTGATATTCCTATCCCGAAGGGTTTTGTGTTTAGGGGAGATGATAAAGAGAAGTATAAGATGGATAAGGGAAATTATCTTCTCGAAACCTATACCGAGGGAGACATTTTCAATTTTGCAAATCTCTGGTTGGGACTTCCAAGCCCAGATAAAGTTCTGAGTGAAATTCGAAAGATCATGTAAAGGAGATATATCATGAAAGGCTTTATAACCTATGCACCTCTCTTTAAATACCTTCAGGTTCATGGTATCAGCCATGAAAAGTTCATGGAAGATCTTGGATTTGATACTCCGATGATAGAACTCCTTCTATCCAATGGAAGTGTGGCAAGTGATGTTCTGGAAAAGATCTGCTCAACCTATGGTCTTTCCCTTAGTATGGTTGCCACCATGGACTACGAGCTTCCGATCTATGATAAAATCATAGATTTTAATAGGCAATCGAAAAAACCGTCCGTCAAATCGGTGCTGAAAAATCTCGGGAAATATATTTCCCGAGAAAAATTTGAAGTTAATTCTCTCTGTCTCATGAACGCTAAGACAAACTATTCTCTTCTGAATATCGATTTTGAACCGCAGATCGAAGCCGGCGAGGAAAAATATTTCGAGGCTAGAGAACGGGGTGATTTTATATTCACCCCCGAAACTTTACAGAAATTCATGAGTAAAGTCATCAAGAAGAATCCACATTTTATCGATGGACTGGAAAAGGTTACCTGTGTTGATATCCTCCTGATCCGCACACCGGTTGAGAGAAACCCTCGAATCAATAGGACGAATGTTGTATACGATAAATGGGTTCTCGTTATCGACTGCGATATGTCAAAACTTGAAGCTGAGATGGAGGCTAAGACAACCACATATCCACCAGAGGAGTCATCCCAGAAGAAATCCATCAGAAAAAAGAAAGAGGTGTCAAACAATGATTGAGCATCTGGTGACTGGAGAAACTCTTCCCGAAGCCTATCACAAATCTCTAATCTGTCTACAGTCTGCTCCGGTTGTTCCCTGTCCCGATTGGAATACCTATCAGAAAGAGGTTTCCATGACCATGGTTGTGGAATACCCGATGGATGAAGAACGAATCTCAAAACTCTTTTTCGGTGATCCTGCAAGTCTGGAGCAGTATGTACAGGAAATGCTTTTTGGAATTTTGGATTTCGAAGTTGAGCGTGGCAACTGGGCATACACCTATCATCAAAGATATGAAAACCAGTACCAGTTCATTATTGATGAGCTTCGTCGAAATCCCTATTCCCGTAGGGCAGTTATGGATATTCGTACACCGGATGACATGACAAACGAAGATCCCGCCTGTTGGCAGCATGCACAATACTTCATTCGAGACGGACGTCTTCATTCTAAGATTCTATTTCGTTCCAATGATGCCTGTAAAGCTGCCTTCATGAACGCGTTTGCTCTCACCGAGCTTCAGCTGAAAATTGCGCTTGAACTTGGAGTTAATATGGGTTCGTATACACATAGGGCTAATAGCTATCATTGTTATGCAAGAGATTTCGACATGCTTGATGGCTATTGTGCAAGGATCAAAACCGATGATGATCTTACCTTTTCCTATATCGACGACTGGTATGATCAGATGAGAGAAGCCCAACCTGCAATTGCAAAAAAGGTTGATGATCTGAAAAATAAAGTTTAAAAACCATAATATACGGTGGGTTATCAGATAATGATAACCCACCGTATTATTTTTTATTTGATAATAACAATATTTGTAATCCGGTGATAGCGGTTATCATGCGGATTTGGCGTCTGGCAGCGAAAGAAAAGCCTACCAGAACCGCGGACGACATATTCGTCCCTGGACAAGGATCTCCTGCCAACGCCAGTTTTTATGCTCACCTAGTCACGTCATCTGGGGTTTTCATTCGGTGCGAGCCTATACGCTGCTAAAAAATGCTGCTTTGGCGTGCGCACCGGCCCCGCCGACTAGAGGGTGAGAAGAGAGAGACGACCTGGATGGTCGTCTCTCTCATTTTTCATCGGATCACTTTTTACGCATATCACTCCATACCGCATCATCACTGAAATTCATCTTGTAGGTCGCACGAATGCGGAAGGTGACCTGGTTAAACTGTACACGGAACTTGTTGGAACCGGGATTGTAGATCCCAAACTCCAGCATGATCGCCAGTGCAATTTTATAGAGATTGTGTTGCTTGCTGAACTTGCTTGGATTTCTATCGAGGCTGAGTATATCCTCCGTTTCCTTGAAAGAGTACTGCTCCAATTCAGATCTGAATTGGAGCGCTTGGTTTAATGTGAGGCCATACTTGAGAGCGACTGCTTCAATAGGCACTCTTCTAGAGAGTATGGTGCACATTGCCTTAAGGCCGATAATTTTCTCAGCGTTCTGATGGTTGTAGGGGAGAATTGAAGTCGGATCAATCGCAGTCCGACTGTTTGCAAAGGTCCGAACTTCGTCGTCGACATTATTTGGAAGAATTATTTTTCCGGTTTCTGAGCAGGCTTTACTTCGGAAACCTGTTCATCATGTACCTCGGTTTCGGCGCATCCCAATACCTTATTAACGAGATCGGTGTTTATCTTAACCCCGATGATATGCTTTTTAGATGGATTAAGATCTGACATCGCCACAATTTTGATCTGATCTCCATGCAGCGCTTTTAGGGCCGAGTTTAAACTTCTCCCAAAACCCTGATTCGTGGGCATATTAGCCCAACCCTCAACTTCATATACCTTCTGGTAGTATTGGTACAGGATTCTTGATGTTGTAATCTCCTCCGGAGAGAAGATCAGATATTTCTCCATGAATGCCGCCGCGAAGAGAGCCGATTCACTCCCGATATGCTTATACGCAATCTGCATCTGTTCGTCACTGAGCTGGGGAATGTACCTTCGAATCAGAGATTCTCTCTTCTCTGCCCGAATTGCAGGAGAAAAACATTTTCCTTTCGGGTCATCCCGATTTTCTGTGGCTTCATTTGGAGCTTCTTCGACCGCTTCACGTTCAGTGTTATTTGATTTGGATTCCTCAGGCGCCTTAGGTTCCTCGGTCAACTGCTCAACAGGACGCTCAGGTTTCTCGGTTTTCTGTTCTGGCTGTTCATCATGTACCTCAGGAACCACCATGGACGAAAACGTCAGAGTATAATCCCTGTTCATCTTTTGGGTACAGTCTATTTCTTGATCCATCTGAGTGAAATACACATCATATACTTCTTCCTTGTCTGCCAAAAATTCGGGAACCTCATCCGATAGGCCAAGGAAGAAGCTAATTGCTTTATCAACCTCCTTCATGATAAAATGATCCATCATACCGATTTGACGACTGATGCTTTCCGTGCGGATAGATACGAGATTGTACGGGTAGATCGTTCCAATCTCATAACCGCCCCACGGACCATTTGCTTTGTAGTTCCACAGCCTGCACTGGATACCAGGTTTCATCTTAGGGGACGCTGGTTCAGATACGCCAGATCAGATGTGTTTGGAAAGTCCGCAAACACGATTGATCCTTTGGCGAACTGAAGGTTAGAAATACGCAATTTTTACACTCCCTTACAATAGATTTTTGCTTCTACCCGAGATAAAAATACATCATTGTAATATTCATCTATTTTGCTAAAAACGGTATATTTATCTTTTGAGGAGGTGTCGATGTGAGGATTTTGAAAAATCAACTGAATTTCCTACTCTCAGATAGAAGATCTCGCTCTCCCGGAGTGATCAATATCTATATGAAAGCCAAGGGAGACTATCCGATTCAAATCCATTCTATCTGGTATAATGGTCGGAGATCTCTTAAGAAGAATCTCATTGCATTTGAAAAATCTAAACTTGCCCCGTACCTCAATAGAACCATACTCTCCTATTCAATAAAGAGATGGTATAGAGTATCTCTTTTTGGAAATCGACTGAAGCTTTTTCCCGCATATGATATTGATATTTTAATTAGTAGGCATCGTAGACCAAAAGACTGAACAAAATTCTACTCTGACATATATACATGAGGAGGTAATCTACGTGAGTAAACTCAATGGAAGTAAGATCGAGTATGTTCGAGTTGAAAAGATTCCACTTGATCTAGAATGTTGGTCAGATCTACGCTCAGGAAATGGCATTCGACTCACTTCGGTGGAGTCTTTTGACAAGAAGCATCAGAAGATCTACCACGGTCTTCAATCTGAATTCTTTGGAACCGACTTTAGTTCCGACTGGGCATTTAAAGAGCGGTATAGCTGTAAGTGTGGACGATATCTTGGTAAAGCCTATTCTGGAACCATCTGTGAAGTCTGTGGATCTAAGGTAGAGTATCATGATATCGATCTCAATAAAACCGGATGGATCATTCTCGATCATTATCAGGTTCTCTCACCCATCTATTCCGCAAAGCTCGCTGAGGCGCTTGGACGGGTTGACGGTGAATATATTCTCAAGATCATCATGTCCCGTAGATATGAGGAAGAAGGAAATCCGGAATATACAGAAAAAGAATTAAATATGATCTCTAGACACCCATTTTCCTATAAAGGGATGCTCTGGCTGAGAGATCATATCATGGAAGTGCTCGACTATTATAAGAAAAAGAAATCTAGTAAGGTTGAGCTGTTTGAAGAGCTGGAAAATGAGCAGGATATGATGTGGACCCACTCGATTCCTGTCTATACGGCTCTTTTGCGTACGGAACTTCCCGGTGAAAAGGGATCTAAGAATTTCAAACTCAAAATCAATACCCATTTTAAATCCATCATTAAGACGGTCAATATCATTAATGACTACGATGCAGATGGGGATCTGGACTATCAGACCATGAATTCTATCGATATTCTGCTTGCATCCATTCAAAGGGATATCGATCAGGTGTTTGAGATAACCTATAAGGATCTCACCGAAAAGACCGGTGTAATCACATCAAAGGTACTTGGAGGAAGATATAATTTCTCTGCTCGTAACATCATAGTCCCGGACAGTGGAAAGCTTAGATCAGATGAAATCTCCATAGGCTATATTCCGTTCATGGAACTCTACAGATATGAGCTTCAGAATGAGTATCAGAAGATAACTGGATGTACACCCTCCCAGGCAAATAATGCGTGGAGAAAGGCAACGAACCGGTTCGATGAGAAATTCTATGCAATCATTGAACATATGCTACACAACCCAGAATATAGCAAGTATCTTGGAGTTCTACAAAACAGGAATCCATCTTAACCGTACATGATAGGATGGCTACACGGAAACGTGTATGAAAAAATTCTCCGTGAATTGCTGGGAAGTCCATGTTAATGGATAATCAGCAGCTATTGTAAAAAATATATGGTGTATTATTTTGTAATGAAAGGAGGATAGTAGATGAAATTATATAATATTAACAAATTACCAGGATTTAGGATAAGTTCTACAGGAATTCTCGTTGATTCAAATGATTTAATTCAAGAATTACATGTATTTGGAAATCTTGCAATTTTTCGCATTGGGTCTCGTTTAGTTGATGGAGCACAGTTAATGTGGAATTTCTTCATAGGTGAAAATTCCTATTCAATTGGACGAAAAGATGACGATATTTCAAACATATCGATCAAAAATTTAATTGTCAAAATTCATTGTCATCAAATTACAGAAGATACATTTTTAATCAATGGATTACTTTTTACAAAAATACCAAAATTTCCAAATTATGTAATTAGTAGAGATGGTACTGTTTTCTCACTTCGACGAAAAGCGTTCGTTATACGATCTTTTAATCATGCAGGTTATCCTACAGTATCTATTATAGATGAAAACGGCAATAGATCTCCACGAAAAGTGCATCGATTAGTATATTCAACATACTGCGGTGAGTTGATAGAAGGGCTTGTAATTGACCATTTGGATGCAAATGTTCAAAACCCTTCAGCAATGAATTTACAACAAATTAGTCAGTATGAAAATAGTTTTAGATCATATACTATTGAAAATACTCATCGGATATGGAATATTCATCAAATAGAGACTGTTTGTGAATTGATCTCAAAAGGTAAATCAAATGATGAGATTTTAACCTCTCTAAATCTAGAGAAAAATGATGAAAATTTTAGAAAGATTATAATGCTAACGCACCTTCTAAGAAATAGAAAAATTTACCGAAATATCGCTGATAAATATAAAATTTCTAAAATTCCATCTGCAATTAATCGTAAAGATCGTATTTTTGAAGATGATGATATTATAGTTATTAGAGAGCGCTATAATAATGGCAGTAAAATCTCAGATCTTGCAAAAGAATATTCCTGTACATCAAAAACGATTTCAGATATAATACACCATAAAAAATGGAAATTTTTACAATAGTTCAACGACTATCGAAACCGTAGTCTAGAAGAAATCTCTAGATGAAGAAGGGAGTAGAGTAGGATCTAAGTAGATCCGAAGCGCGGAGCCCCTACCACATGGTAATAGTGTGGAGGGTGAAGATATAGTCTCAACTTCCATGGTAACATGGAGCAGTTCTATGTTAAAGAACGGTATCTATCTAACGAATAGATATGAAGACACTTGATCAACTACGGAAGTTTTCAATATATGCGAATCGTTGATGTCAAAAAGGATATCAACGATAAAACGTTGACAATTCCAGTCATAGATATTGGTCCTCTGAACGCCGATTTTAATTCCATCGGAATCGGCACGATAGTAATATCGTGTAAGAAACTCTGTGAACGCCTAACCAGCGGTGTCTATTCATAACGGATAGGCTAACGGTAAAAGCTAGATAAGCATCTTCGGTCCGTTCAACCGAATATAACAGATGACGAATACGCTTTCTAAGAGAACCTACGGTCCATGAAAGTGGATAGCAGGTAATACCGTGCCAAGCTACCAGTCTAGAATATAGACTGGTTGAAGGTGTAGAGACTAAATAAAGAATGGAACCATCCTAAGATAGTTCCATTCTTTGAGAGGTGTCGATTTAGGTATGTGTCGATGCCGTAGTGCAGAGCCCCTAACTCAGAATTCTGAGAAGGGTGAAGAGATAGTCCATATGTAACGAAAGTTACATATTAATTGAGATCAAAAGATGTAATATCGACCGTATCAAAGAATGTGTCAATTGAATCAATAAGATACGGCCTTTGATTTGAGAGATCGTAGTGTAGATAATGGCATTTATAACCAGCATCAATGAATACCTGCGCAGACTCAGTTTCGAGAAGTTCAATTACCATGTCAGCTGCAGCGATGTACTCACCAAAGCGAGCCCTATTCCGACCACGCTTTTCACCGGTAGGATAGACATCATTAACCACATCCATATAGCGATCAAAGGTCCTATCATAGAGAGTGGTTCTATCGGTGCTATTGAGATAGATGATGTAAAATCCTCTGTGGCGTACGCAGTTCTTAGCTTCATTTTTCACCAAATCTTTTGTAGAATTGGTAATGTCGGCAAAGAGCTTCATACCTTCAGAGATATACATCTCCTTGGTCTCATCGTTTACGGCAGCAATAAACTTTGCTTTTCCAGCTTTAGTCTTTGCTGTATGTGCGTGACCTGGATAGTTCTTAATCCTATCATGTATAGGAGGAAGTACATCGTTGTAACCTATATTCGGATCGTTAGTTTGATATCTTAAGATATATTCTCGTTCCTTTTGCCGAAGGTCGAGACGATTTGTTGAGACATCTATGGGGAAGATCATAAAATTTTCAATACCTTTCTTTCTCATAATACGAACGATCTTTTGATTGGTTTGAACCTTATTGGAATACTCATAGAGATACCGCCCTACACGGTTACTGAAATTTATGGTACTTCCAATATATTTCAAGTTGTTGGTAAGATCTTGAATACAATAGATTACAAACTTTCCTCGAAATAGAGACATGTCTACAGGTTCCATGGTTACAGGATTGCTTACTACAAAACTCTTTCTAATCTTTTCTAACTGTGCATTGGTTACGGAAAGATCCATATTTCATTCACTCCATCTAAATAATAGTATTTATTGTGTATATCATTTACAATATTGTTATAAATAAACATTAATTAGTAGATGGAGATAGTTAAGTCATTCTCTCAAATTAAGTACATCTATAAAAACTCAATATCATCCAACGATGGAGATGTCATGAATGTATTTAGAATTATTGGAATCGATATGCAGAAGCGATTTGGGAAGAATCTGAATCCTAGATATAATCTTTTCATTTCTAGAATGGATGGAAAGGTTAATAAAGAAATGCTTCCCGTAAAAGACCAGCTGGTGGCTTTCTTTCAATTCTGCAATAGTTAAGGTTTAGGTGAAGAGTGATGATCTATGTTTTAAGATCATCACTCTTCACTATTATTCGAGACAAAGCTATAATATAACGTCTAATAAGTCTGTAATTCAGAGGAGGATATAATATCATATGGGACTGGCATCAGTAACTATGGAACTAACGCTAGAGGAATCTTTGATTCAGAAAGCCATTGGAAAGAAGCTTCCTGTCGTTATCTATACTAAGAATGGTTTTCAGATGAAGTGTATTATCGAAGCACAGGATAAAAGCTGCATTATTGCTACTGCAGCTGATACTGGGAAAACTAATCTAGTATATAAGGATGCTATTTCTACCATTCAGTTTCCTGTGGGAAATCTTTTGTGAAAAAATAATATGGATAGATACCAAAAAATGAGAGAAAGAAAAAACTCTTATAACGGTATCTATCCATATTTCGTGACTTCGCAGCGTTTCGCTAATGTGAACTACATTGGTTCTGCTCTCGGCACCAACGCCTCCGTTAACGATGGCGTCCGTCTTGCTATATAATTTCAGGATATCGCGACTTTGGTGAGTTTCGCTCTTATGCGCGACATTGGCACTGCCCACAGCGGCTCCGCCTCCTACAGCCTTGGTGTCCGTCACGTTTCTATATAGTGAATATCGCGACTTCGCCGAGTTTCGCTTATTCATTTAATACTGGCCTTACCGGCTACTACGGTGCCTCCACCACCAGCGTTGGCGTCCGTCATGTTTCTATACAATGAATATCACGACTTCGGCGCGTTTCGTTATTGTATCTAGTCTTGGTGAGGCTAACTCTTTTACTTCATCTACCAATCGTGCGGTCCGTCCCGTTATACAATTTTAGGATATCGTGACTTCGGAGGGTTTCGCTGATGTAAATACTTATGGTCGTCCCTACAGTCTTCTCGCCTATCATGCAAATGGTGTCCGTTCTATTTCTTTATCTATGATGATATCGTGAATTCGGTGGATTTCGCTCGTGTGAACCACAATGGCCATGCCCATGGCGGCACTTTCGCCTCCAACAACCTTGGCGTCTGTCCCGTTTCTATATAGTGAATATCACGACTTCGACGTCTTTCGCTGTTATGGGTTATCGTGGCAATGCCTACTACGACGCCTCTGGTACCAATGGTGTCCATCCTAATTATATATCTTACAGGATATCGTGACTTCGGCACAGTTCGCATATACACATGGAAACGGAAGAGCATTTTCAGATATGGCATCTGTAACATACAATGGCGTCCGTCCTGTTTCTTTATCTATGAGAATATCGTGACTTTGTCGAATTTCGCTCTTGTGCACTATGATGGCCTTGCCAGCCGCTACGTTACATCCAACAGTCCTGGCGTCCGTATCGTTATATAAATTCAGGATATCGCGACTTCGTCGTTTTTCACTCTTGTGAACCCTGCTGGTCCCGCCCTCATTAGCACCGCCTCCACTAGCGCTGGCGTCCGTTCCGTTTCTATCTGAAAATTGATCCCATAATAAACATTCGGCTAACGAAATTTAACCTAGAATGTGAGATGATATCATGACTATAAATGACTATTTAAACGACAAAACCACAAAATCTGAAAGAGAAAAACTTGACCAGGAGTTTGAAAAGGTAGCTAAGAGATTTTCTCATCTTATCTACAGATTTCGGGATTATGTCATCTTTCACATTATTGTGCCGAGTACCACTACAGATGATGTGAACTATGATGTCATCCTTCAGATTAAACTTTCTAGTCAGCATGAAGGTTATGGGAAAATTGATCAGTGTGAAACCCATGTATTTTCGAACTGTCCATCGTTTGTGTTTAAGGTCGCCTATGAGCTATCAGATGCTAGGCTAGTCCCAAATTTTCTTCTTGATAAGTTTAGCTATACGACTCTCACAACTCCACCGAAGGTAAAACCTGAAAATTACCTTGAAAAATCCATTTATTTTGCAATGAAATATGTGCATGAAAATGGGTTGGATAATAATTCGGTTTATAAAACCACAGGTAAATCGGTAAATTTCCTAGCGCAGATAGCAAGTGGAGTTAGATCTCAACAGGAGATCCTCGATAAATCCAAGGAGCGTATTGAACAGAAACGTCAGGAGAAAAAGGAGAAATCTCCGGATGAGACTAGTACTAAAAAATCTCATGTGGTTATCAGAGATAACTCCGTAAAAAATGTAGCTAGAGTCGGAAAAACCTCCAGATCTAAGATGATCGTAAAGGTTAAGACTAATCCGTCTATAAAACGTACCAAGCGGGTTTAGATGAATCTATCATAGCACCTAAAATAAGATAAGGAGAGATTAGTGGTCATGGGAACATTGAAACCTATTCAGATTCAGAAAAACCCCGACCTCTATGAGTGGGATCCAGGTATAGATGATCTCTTTTACCGCTATGATGGAGAAAACGTAATCGCCGACTACGACGGAAAAGTTGGCCATCTGGTGGGTAGTATAGAGGACATCTCAACCCTTCCAACGTTCTTCATAAAGAAGAATCACTATAAGGCGAGAATGGGTGAAATCGTTCAACATATGAACTATTTCACGAAATTCTACGATCTCGATCGGGACACATTTTTCTCAATGATGTCTTTGAAATATCTAATCGATACCAATCTCGATCTAAAACAACCGGATTTCGTGGTGATGATTATGGACAGAATTGTCACCCCGGCATTCATTGCGAAATGTAAGAGAATGGCATTCGATCTCTATAAGCTGAACATCAATGCAGACACAACGGGTAAGTTTAATAACACACCAAAAATTACAAATGCTCAGGCGTTTCAGATTGTTGCTGTATCGTTCAGTTTTAAGATTCTTACACCAATCATTCTTCACTTTTCAAACATCAATCGAAACTTTAATCCTATGATTAAAACGGAATATCTCAGATGGTTTGACAAGATTTTTAATCGTGTCATAAAGAAATTTGAAATCGATGATGTACCGTTTTATAATTCTCTCTGTAAATTCATCGTGTTCAGAGGGGATAAGCTATTTAGGAATAATCCAACAGCATTCTACCAGAAGAAGATGTTGCGTGGAGACACTATAGATCTCTTTAATCAGGTTCTCATTCGTGAGGTTGTCTGTGTTAAAACTCTATATAAACTCGACTATAGAGGCTCGTGTGTGGCGTTTATCGATGGCGTCTTACACAATTTCAATTCAAACTACCTCAAAGAGAAATTTATAAGTAAACCCTCAGAAATAGATTCTGATGATTCTTCTAGAGATTCGGATGAATCACTGTCTCACGCCGAGGCACTTGAAATGCAGACCTATAAGCGCGATGAATCTGCGGCCATGATCACAGACATCAATACCGCATATGTCATGAAAATGCTTCGGGAATGGTATAGTGCACTTCATGTGTCGGAAGAAGAATTCCAATTTTACTATAAAAATTTCAAACCCAGCGAGATAAGTGAGTATCTTTTCAACAACTTCTATGCGAGCAAATTCAAAGATCCGTTTGCTACAGCAAATCTAAACCGTCCGGATACGGTATATTTGATCATCTGTATGAAGAAGATTCTACAGAGATATAAAATGCCGTACCTGGCGCAGATATGCACGGCACAGATCTTTGGTAAATTTAAGAAGAATATGATCAAGGATTCAAAATCAACGGAAGCATTTTTAGAATCTGAGATGTATCGGGAGGTTATTTCCAAAAAGTTTGCAAACCTTATGGAACTCCCGATGAAGGAAAATCCAATCCTTCAGATGAGAATCAATATCATCAACTCAACATATATTCTTCTTGATACCGACGAAGTATTGAACGGATACCATCTTGAGCACTTCGACATAACACGGGTGTCAAACGAGTATCTCGCTTTTCTTAGTATGATCTGAGAAATAGGAAGGAGGATAGTGCCTCCTTCCTATTTTTTATATAACATCAATGTAACCCATTATTGGGTTTTTCTCCTAATCTATCATGTTGGATTTCATACGCGGTCGGACTCCAATCCAGTCACTCCATCATCAGTGCACATGATGGGCTTCCGGTGGTGAAGGAGTACCGTCTCAATACCGCTCACGCCTCGCCCAGCGTGCCTCCTAAAAGTCCAATCATGGTAGTTAAAAATGCAGGTAGACTGTCCAGAGTCTACCTGCATTTTTTATATTAAAAACAGCCGGGTAATCGATAGTGAGGTGATTTTCATATGGCAATTACCGATAATGAAGCCAACGATCTGATTGACGTTGTAGACGCAAAAGAAGAATATCAGATTGATAAGGTTAAGAAAACTTACGTTCTAATGAATCATTACTGGGATACTCTGGAAAAGAATCTTTCTAAGCATAGAAACGAGCTTATTAGATTCATTGCAAAGTATCGTAATAATAACATCGATAAACTTGAAACCCCATATCCGATAGACTACCCAGCATGGGTACCTGCATGCACACGAATCCTCTACCAGACCACTGGAATCAATGAAGAGGATTTTGTGAAGGATGTTTTAACTATTCGAGGATGGGAAGGTTATGAGGATACCTATCTGGCAGACAAGGCACCACACATTCTCATGGTTATGATCGCCAGATATTTCCTTATCCATGATTATACCACAGAGTTTGAGATTATGAAGCATTATATCGGCTATGCTCACTACTGGGGAGTATTCACCGATATATTTAAGCGTTATAAACCGAATCCAGAGGTTATGATGTATACGGTAGCCAATATGAGCTACAAGAGTAGACTGAAGAGCCTCGGTTCCGTTGACAAATGGTTAGCAGAGGGTGTCAGCTCCACATTCCAAACCTATCATAAGAGAATCATTCGCGCTTCAGACTTTGAACTACATTATATCCAGGAAAAGCTCCGTGGAAAGTTTAAGAGTGCATTTAAGACCATCTATAGACAGCAGGAAGAGAATGAGAAAAAGGGAAATCGTATTTTCATATCGAAAAACACCATTAGTGGTACTGATGATGAGGATATGAAGGTTGAAAACACCCATGGTATGTCTCAGGCTCTACAGATTGCAAATGGATACACGACAAAGTTCTTTGCAAATCCAGTGGATGAATCCATTCTTAAACAGTCGATAGTTCCTGGAGGTATTACTGAAAAAGATCTTCGAAATACTCTGCTTTTAATAGCAGATAATCGAGATAATATTGAAGATGTTCGCTCGTTTTTCCAGGTGCTGTTCTATCTGTTCCTAGAGAGTGGAAAGTATAAAGAACGAGACATTGGAACACTTCGATTCTATGCCGAAATGGATCGTCTATATAAACCCGGAAATACAACGGATCAGAATAAGCTTACGATAAAGGAGCGTCTCGATTCTTGGTTGGAGATGGGTAGTAAAACCTTCAGGACAACGAATCGTACGGCAACCATCAATACGTTTCGTAAGTCTATCTACAACTATTTTATATTGAAAATCATGAAAGATAAATAGAATAAACCGGAGTCATCAATACGATGACTCCGGTTTATTCCCTAGGAGGTGACTGGATGCATGACCCGACAAAACCTATTATTATGTTATTATCATATGATTTTTTACATGTGAAGACCAAAAAACAACCCCCTAATTTCAACAAACCCACAGAAAATCTAGAAATGTGAGGTGAATTTTCGTGTCGAAGAATCCATTGTTTACAGAAGGACTTTATTTCTTCTCTAACATGTATGACGACACACTCCTGAGTGATTTCTATCAAAAAATCAGCAGTGAAATCTGGTCGGCTTCTGTCGATTCTCAGAAGACTATGGCCACTCGTGGTCCGAAATCTTCTGGGGATTTTAATTTCTATAGGGGTAGTATCAACGATTTTATCATAGATAGAAAATTTAATCAAGATCATGGTTTTGATCTCTCTAGTTGGTCGATGAAACTACCCGGATTTAAGCTTCCGGTCTGGAATGAGCGAGCTCTATATCGGAACTATCTATCCGATAATAGATCCTTTTTCACAATTCCTCAGCAGGATTTTGATATCAATCAGAATATATTTGATCGCGGTATCAGCATTCAATTCGGTGAGAATCATATTCTCAATGCGACATTTGTTATGACAATGGATCGCACCGTCTATCTGGTTCTTCCGTTCTATGATAATAGTAGTTCGTCTCTAAAACCTATGGAATCCATGTGGCTTCCTAGAGATATGAACGCTCTCAATCAGTATATCGCGGAGCATTCAACCGATGAGAATGATTTCTATACGGCGCTCTGGATTATTCCTGTCGATCATGAGATGATCGTTAAGATTTCTCCTACAACCGATAGGACTGCACCAGTACCATTTCAGTCTTCAACTAAAATCGCCATTGCTGATAGAGACTTCTATCTATTTGGTGGAACAACCTTCAATACCCAGAATTACAATTTCACCTTTGTAGGCCCAATGAAAATGAAGACCCAGGCTGAATTTGATCTGGAAAACGCATCTAGTTGGGATCTATATATACTAAATCGAGGTAATGGTAACATCTATTATCAGATTCCAGCAACGGTCGAATTTCTCGATCAATCTGATGGGGATTTTAAAGCGAATGTATATTTTCCATACACTGACTTTGTGAGAGATACCATTGGTGTTGGTAATGGATTTGGTAACAGCGGATACTATTGCTACCTGGTAAATAGATCCAATAGACGGAATGTTATCAAAATACCAGATTCTAGAATGGTAAATCTATACCGTCCATCTGAAGATGGGAAAAATGATACGAGAGATATCGCACCAAGTGTGTATAATGTATCCATATACAAGTACAATACTCAAAAACAGAATAAGACCTATCGAATCAATACATTCGATATGGAGTTTAGTTATTTTCCAGCGATAGTCGATCTCAATAGTCTAGATATCGATAATCGAGAAATTGAGATTGACGTTACGGAATATCCTCCATTTATCACAAATCAAAAATTTCATAATTCTATTCAGAGCCTATCATATTCTCTGGGTTCTGGGTTTGCAAGGGTGGTTGCAGACGGTGCAGATGTTGTTGAAGTTGGAGATCCTTCGTTTCTTCAGACATATGCTCCAACCGCACAACTCATTAGCACAGAGGACTACTGGCAGTCTGAATATGTGAATGATTTTAGAGGTTACTACCTGGATAAGATTCTAAAGATGATGGAATCTGATCCCATGCTAAATAGGTATTACTTGGAATATGCTGAAACCATTGATCCTCTCGTTGTTACTCTCACAGGAACACCGAAGAGTCTAGGTTTCAATATCAACAATACGTCGATGCTCAATAAACCGGAGTTTAATGGATCGAATCCCGTCGTAATGGATACACGGGATTATCGATATAATTCTCTAGAGGAGATTATCTATTTTGATGAACCCCATTCCTTTTTCTCCGTCTATAGTAATGGAGAATATGTGGATGTAGAAGTCTATATCAGAGGACTTCATATGACACCCACATGTCAAACGTTTAAAGATGGAGTAAACTATATTTTCCTTCCGTGTAGTGCGGTTGCAAAAGAAATTCTGAAATATAGAAACGTCTATAGTCAGCTTGCAACCTCCCGTCCTATGGTTTTAGACATATATCCTCACTCCTATCCGAGAGAGGTTGGATCTCTTAAAGAATCCAGAACCGTAAGACTCAATACGAAATACTCTCTCAATTTCGGTGGAAAATCTCATAGAACAATTCGGCCGATCGATCTGTTTTTCTATCCTACCAGTAGTAGGACTCTACAAAAAAATTTCTTCGATTATTTTGATCTTGAATTGACTGTAGATCGCTATTCTGCTGAAGTTGATCTGGCAGTTCTTATCGATACTGAAACCGGACTACCATTTGATTCAGAAAATCCCGCTGGAGTTACGATTAGTGATGGAAAGGTAATCTTCGAGTTCTGTCTTAGAAAAGATCAGAAGCTCGATTCGTTTTTACCAGTAGCTCATCAAATCTGGCCGGGAGCTTCGATTAAACCTAGTGGAGAGAAGGTTATTAGTCTTCGTGATTCTATATATGATCTTGTCGGAAAAGGGATCATTGAAGAACGTGAAGCCTATCTTCTCATGTGTAGATCTCTCCCACTAGATAATATTAAAATTAAACTAATCGATCCTGAATTCGAAGGTATAAATGTCACATTTGGACTTCGAAACTTTGGAAAGACAATTGTCTTTTCTGGAGGCGTACTTGTAGACGATGAATTTGGTGAGCCGTTCTATACGGAAGAACCCGATGAATCTTTGATCGAGTACGAGCTTAACTCCGTTTACTATCAGGATGATAATCTTGGTGCATTCGAAGTGGATGTTGATGATTTTCTCACCGATCCACTAAATGAAAGAAAAGATGGATCGATTCCCTGGCTTCTATTTAGAAACGGGAGATGTGATCCGAACTCCTACTTTGATGTGAGTTCTAATCGGCTTGGAGCCAGTGCACACATCACCTCTAATCTTCTCGGGACCACAGAGTATCCTGGAAGTGATCTGTTTGAGGTTGTCCACATCCCATATGCTGTATACGGCAGTCTTCTAGAAGTATCTGATAATCTACGTTATATGTCTCCCACTTCATTCCCGCAATTCAACAGAATTGGTCGTCTTTGGCTTGACTTATATCTAAGAAGCTATAAACCAATAAATAGTGGATTGCTTCTACTTGATACGGTAGACAATGATGGTCAAATGAGACTTGGAGGAACCGGAACCTTTATATATAACTATATAGGCTGCAGACTAACAACTCCTCTGAATGATAGCGGAGATGAAAATGCAGTATATTATAAAGGTAATCTCGACCTTGCAATGAATACCTCTGCAGCCGACCCATGTTTTTCAATGAAACATTATTCTGGTTTGGTGATTACAAAGGGTATGAATCTCAATCACAAATCCATCAATAAGCTAATGTTACATCCTCACAAGCGAGAATTTATACAGATGAGGATCTCTGGAGATATGTCCGTCCCCGAATCAGAACGGTTCACATCGATCGTTCTACAGGACTATGGATTTAGAATCTGTGGGAAATTTACATGGCCTATGCAGGTTCAGAAACCAAACCGGGATATTGGATGGGAAGATTCTGGTCTTGTGGGTGTAAAGCTCAGGATGCTCGTATGCGTAAAAACTGAGCCCCCTATAGGGACATCCTCAGATCTAAGCTACGATACAATCTATGCAATTACAGATGAACGTACTGTCTACTATAGTATTGACAATGGAAATATTTGGAGACAGGCACCATATCTAACTCTACCCTACGAAGCTGACTGGTGCACCATGGCCGGCGGATGGGATCCGCTTACAGATAATGAAGCCATGCTCATATTCAATCGAAACGATCAGAACTGTTTCTGTAGCCTTAACAACGCTTTTAGCTGGAGACAATGTCTAATCACATCTGACCCACACTTTGAAGAAACTGGGTGGAGTCAATCTGCATACGGTAATGGAATATTTATAATCCTATCCGATGAGCATAACTATGCTGCGTCCATTCGAATCGAAGATATTAAATATATGAGATTGAGACAGGAAGCCTGGACCTTTACCGAAATCGAACAGTGTCCGGTTGAACCCTGGGGTGGAATCGTGTTCACTGGAAAAGGATTTCTGGCAGTAAACAGAGCTGGCACAAGAGCATACTTTAGCACGGATGGTATCTCCTGGTCTAGTTTTGATCCCAGGAATGATATGAACAGACTAGATTATCTCCACGGTGTTTCTGGTGATTGTCAGGTTGCCATCATGTCTGGTGGAATTGGAGCTCCTCCGATCCGTCGTGCTAGTAAGGTATCTGGTGATGGTTGGGGTGTGGAGTTTCCTCCAGATGAGAAAGCTCGAGATTTCATCATTAACATTCCGGGTACTCCGGGTGATATCGATAAGTCTATTCGGAACTATCCTTCTCCTTATATAACAGGAAATTCCGAATCCATTCTTGTCACCATTATGAGAGAATATCATAGAAACAGTTAAAAAATAAACATAGAGAACCTAGGGATTTCCCTAGGTTCTCTATGTTTTTTAGAACTCAAAATCGGTTGCGTTAATATTCTTGAAGTCGGCAGGAGAGTAGTTTTCGCGATTACTCTTTGCCAGATCGGCTGCGGCTTCCTTTTCACTCTTAAACACATTGTATTCGATTGCGTCCGCAGTGTTTTCGAGGGTATCCAGCAGTTTCTTCTGACTGGTAATCGCATCCTCACTGTTGTTACCAATCTTTAGATTGGCCTTGAGGATCTCTGCGTTGGTTTTTGCCCACTTCTTTAGATTACCGGCGCCTCTGTAGAATAGAGAAACTGCTACTCGGATGATCATGAGTGCCATGATAATAATGCCAATAACTCCAGCCGCAATGGAGAGACCCTTGTGAGAGCTATAGGCATTCTTTGCAGTCTGGGTAATCAGGTTGATAGCATTCTTGACAGCTCCAGGACCATCCTTAACCGCACGGGTACCGGAATCAACAACGTCCCTGAGACTACCAATCCTGGCATTGAATTCAAAATCTTCGGTAGCAGGATCCATGTCGTCTGCATGCAGAACAGCAAACTCATAGGCCTTACCACTCTTAAAGGCTTTGATCATTGTCGACCACTGGCCGTTTTCGTACATCTTGACGAACTGGTTAGCATTTTTAACCACACTCCTCACCTTGGTCATGGTCTTGGGGTTGGTGGAGATGCTCATACGCTTGCGAAGATACTCAGTGGCATCAACAATGCAAACGTTTTCGATCTCAAACAGACTGAGAGCCATAACCTTGTACATGTTGGTGATAATGTAGTTATCAGCCTTGAATCCGAATTCAAAATCCGGACGAGCATCCAGAAGGATCTGCTGGAGCCGGTTCATGGTCTGGATATTGGGAGTCGAATCATCGGCAACGATTTCGTTGATCAGCTCAATACAATCATTGAGCTGACCATAGTAACGGAACTTCGTAATATCACCCCGGGTATCGGGAATATTTCCAAAGTCAACACCATCGATCTTCTGGGTTTCCTTATAGAGTTTATCGAGTAGAATGGACTGTCCTTCGGGAGATACGATGGCTTCGAGGACGATCTGATCGTAGTTGTTACGATTTTTCCCCTGCTGATCAAATTTCATATCCTCAATCTGATCCATGAGGATACTATTTGCACGGAGGCTTTCGATAGAAACAGTCATAGTTTACCTCCTTAATAGCGATTCATTGCGAGCAGATTGGCATCTTTCTTAACCTCAGCCATCAGACTACGCATGGAGTGGAGTGTGAATTCATCTTCACCGTCATAGATGATCTTCAGCATACGGGCCTCGGTATCATAGATACCAAAACCGAGAAGGAAGTACTTGTCCATAAGCTTCTTGACATTCGAAATGTCATTCAGATTGACACCGCACTTCTCTTCCACCATATGGACATCGTTTTCAGTGATGATGATCGTCGTATTGGGATTGAGCTTAAATCCCGGGAGTTTGCTTCTCTTGGAGCGCTTCCGAAGAATCTTCATCCAACGGTTGTCCTGATTCTTCGCAGCATCACGATAGGTACTGATGCCGAAGAGAAGATCAAAGAACTTCAACTCATGATTGGTCCATCTGATGAAGTTGAAGATTGCGCGATCCTTACAGGCATCAACCATGTTGTTGACCATAAGGGACTGGGGAATGGCTCTCGCCACAGCCTTTACCCCGATGATCAGATTCTGCGACCAGGCACCGATATCCTTCTTGATGTTGGCCAGAGTAAAATGGATCACTGTGGGAGACATGTTAGCAAACTTGTCATCCTTAACAACGTTCGCGTTTGCATTGGAGATAGCATCGAGCTTTGCAGACACACTCTTACGCTCCATATCTTTCTTATCGAAATCGGAGACGATACGATGCTTTAGATTATCATCGTTCCACTCACGAGGAGTTTTGGGAGCTCCGTATTCCTTAACCATCTGGTCGTAGACGGTCTTATTGGAGGGATCTGCCACTAGATACTCATACTTGGGAGTACCATCCTTATCAACCTCAACCTTAGGTGCGTTACCATAGGCAGTCTCCCGCATGATCTTACCGTCCTTATCTCTCTTATAGAGAGGACGACGGAACATGGGAGTTTCCGCTTCCATGGCAGCGTTGATCATACGCTGTTCCTTGGCAGCAGACAGAGCCCTGTTGAGCTTGGCTTCGGTGGTGGTGTAGGGTTTATACATGTCGTTGATGGATTCGGTATCCAACCGATCTTCAATGTTGCCCATCATGGCAGCTTTATCACGATCAGAGAGAAATCCTTCTGTAGCAACGGCTTCGGTGACCATCACCGATTCCATAACGCTAGGAATGCCGGAGTTATTGTGGAATTTCCTGAGGAACTGGTTTACGTCGGAATATCTATCTCGATCGATGAGTCCGTTGTTGGTGATCGCAATCATGATAAGCTGAGCATAGTTTTTCTCAATGCTCTTCACGATAGGATACTGTTCGTCGTCATCAATCGAGCCGTCCATGAAGACGGGGAACTGAAATACCTGATCTTTGGTCAGTCGTGTCACGGAGGTCTTAGCAACCGCCTGACTGACACGATAGGCGTCGTTGGCTAGAGCGTTAACACCCTTGACAACGTTAGAGCCATTCAAAACATCAGCCAAAGTCTTGTCTCTCCTTTCCATAAAATGGATAGTTCTTAATCATTGATATTTAAATCCCTGTTTCCAGGGTTCAATTAAAACCTCGGTAAACTAGCGTGTAAAAATAGGGTTTGTGGCAAATAATAGTGTAAGCAAATATGACAAATTATGCACGTGTGGCGGAATCGGCAGACGCGCTGGATTTAGGTTCCAGTGATAAATAATCGTAGGGGTTCAAATCCCCTCACGTGCACCATCTTATTTCTGATTAATGAGAGGTGAATTTTCGTGGATACTCCTGGAATTAAACGACCGGGATTTATTCCGTTCACTGAAAAACAGTGGAATGAATTTAAAGAAAGATTGATGTATATCATTCCACGTGAAGCCATAAGTTCCAATGAACTGGCTCAAGATCCGCAGGCTGCTGAGTATGTAAAAAACTATGCAGCTGTAAATTTTCTAGATCCTGTAAAAGTGGATCAGTTTAAAGCTAAGGGGATCACACTAAAATTCGCAAACATGAGTATCGATGTCGGTGGTCCTCAACCTATCAATTTTCCCCTAGTAAATGAATATAAGGGGCACCATATCTATAGAACCGGATATTTCGTTCGGAATGGAGCCACTATTGGTATGAAATATATCGATGTGGTTCCCGAACGCAATTTTGAGTTGCTGACCTGAATCGTATATTTTTATGATGAAGGGTTAAAACTGGTATATTATTATCATGGTGCACCAGCCGCAAAAATATATCTATTTCGGAAGGAGACATGATCATGGCTACCAACGGCAAACCTATAGCTTCTACGCCAGACGATACCTTCGTACCCGAGTTTCTCAACTACAACACGCTCGGTATTCGTCCGGTAAAGAGTGTTTTTAACCTCGACTGTGAAACCATCATGCGGGTAATTCGTGACATCGCATCCCGCGAAATCGATGGTATCCAGGAGGTTACCTATCAGCACGATCCCAAGACCGGCACCGTCTGCTGGTTTATCTGGTTCGACTCCAACAGCGATCATTTTGTCGATAAGACGACTGCCAACACTGCCATCGGCCGCAGCATCTCCAGGTATTCTCCGAAGTTCCAGGAGTTTGCGAGGAAGTTTGGTTGGAATGAAGCCGATGATGATCCCGAGCATGGAAGCTCTAAGGTCAATATCGGCCGGGTTGTCGGGAAGAATTCCAACAACGAACTCAACCGGAGACTTACCTTCCTCCAGGTTGCGATCATTCCTTTCATGAGCATTCTGTTCGACATCGGTGGAAATGCGTTCCAGAAGGAATTTAATCGCAATGCTCCGAAGACCAGACTCTACATCAAATATCAGTGGAAGAAGGGTTCTGGTGAGGACTACCATACCCTGATCGGAATGCAGGTGGAAAAGTATCTTCCCAATGCAAATCGGGATCACCGTAAACCCCACGCTGCAAAGAGTGGTAACTTTAACTAAATAACCCGATTTATATGAGGGAGACAGGAATACACCTGTCTCCCTCATATATTTTTTAGGAGAATTGAATGATTATATCTTTAATAATTATGATATTCATTCTGGTTTTTATTCTATCAATAATACTTTTTATAGTATACTTTCAAGAAATTAGTTACCATATTAAAGATTTTTTTGATTCTGGAATTGGATATGGTATCCTGATTATATTTATTTCAATTTTAATAGTAATACTTTTTACTAACTACGTTTTTCAGGAGTTCTAAAAATTGAATATGTTGAATTCTGGTAGATCATTGTATTTATTTTTATCAATCGATGATCTATTAATTACCTCAAATGCTTTTATATCATCATTTATTCTATATATTATTCTTAGGAATGTGACCTAGAGGAGGTGAGTCCATTGGAACGGATGTTTAACGCCTATAAGATTCGATATGAAAAACTTAATCAGGACTTTTTACCGTCACGTGCAGCAAGATCTATCAAGAGGATTAATATCTACATCAATCTCGATGATCTATATCATCGAATTCACCGTCCATATACAGAACTCGAATTCCAGACAACTGGTCAATCTGTTTCCAGGGAAATCGTCTCAAATTTGCTCAATCTGATAGCCCACTATAAGAACTGGGCAGCAAAAGAGCATATGCAAGCTATTATTTTTCTCCTGTACACAACATCAAACGTGTTCAAGAATGCAGTTAGAATAGCATCCTACAGGAGATATTTTAACCAGATCAATAGTAGCGCTAATATGGATTTTTACCACATTAACTCTGCAATCACCGGAGGTTATAATATCCTTCAGGTGATGACAAAGTATGTACATAATGCATATGCAATAGATACGAGCTATCTCGAACCGTCAATGGTTCCACTGTTTCTTTCCAGAGAATATCCGGCAGATTTCAATCTCTTCGTCTCCAGAGACGAATATGATTTTCAATATGTAACGTTCGGCAACTGGGCAATCGTTGTGCCGAAAGGTGACCAGAGTACTCTTATTACAAAGGGAACTCTCTGGGAGAATGTTAGAGAGCATAATGCCATCAGAGAACCAGTTCAATTCCATCCTGAGTTATTCATCTGGGCAAAAACGATTCTCGGGGACAAGTATCGATCAATCCCTAAACTAACGAGAACCGGATGGAAAACAGTCATCAAATATCTCCGAAACACATCAACCGAGAAACTCAATGAGGATGTGGAAGTTCTAGAACTACAGCTCCATGAACTCATGCGATTTATCGATGGAAAAAAGATTCAGGACACTGATTTTAATAATAATCTCTATTGTACATCGGTTAAGGAGCAGGTAGATGCAATGCTAGATTCCGATAGAGCAATCATCACCCACCAGATCGTTGACATGGAGGATACGAAAGCTCTTGAGGAGGTAAATCGAACGATCTTCAGAGACTATCCGATAGAGCTATCTAAACTTCTTAGAGAGGCTCCGGATCTTTCATCTGGATATGGTACACATGACGACTACGCCTGGAGAAAACTATTGGTTGCAACCGCAAAAGCAGATCGAGATAGAGTAGAAAGGAATGGATAGATAGAATGAATGCAAAAATCCCCACAACCGTTATTTCAGGTTTTCCCTGCATAGGAAAAACCACCAATGCAAAGATCTTCCCTACAATCTTTCGTGACTTGGAATCTTCCGAGTATCACTGGTCGAAGATTGTAGATGCTGTCTATGATGGAATAGAAGACAGCATTAAAGTTCCGAATCCAGAATGGCCCAGAAACTACATTGAAGCCATTAAAGCACTTAGTGTAAGTGGAATGTACCATACGGTTATGGTATCCTCCCATGAAGACATCAGAAAAGCCATGAAAAAGGCTAAGATTCCCTACACCAACATATATCCTGAGGATACTCCTGAGATGAAGAATCTTATCATGGATCGCCTAAGAAAAAGAGGAAGCAGTGAATGGTTCATCGAGAATCTTGAAAAGAACTATTCTAAATATGTGAAATCGATGGCGGATGATTTGGATGCTACCAGACGAGTTGCATTAAATCCCCAGACCATCACAGAATGGGGGACCTGGTGTGCCTACGCTTAATTTTATATATCGATTTGCGATCATCTATATGCTCGTCGCGGAGACTGTAATTCTCTTCATGGTATCCTATCTATTCAACCAGAAGAGATCTAAATCGGAAATTCAAAATTCTGATGATGTGAATTCTAAATCAGTGGATGATGAGCATCCTTTAGATGATGTGCTCGCAGACTATTCGGTTAACCTCGACGATAGGGTAGATGATAGCGTCTATGAGACAAATATCATGCGTCGTCTCTCGGATATGAAAATCAATGTGTACTATTCCAACTACACATCTTCAAATGTGCTTGTAAAGGGTAGACGATTTGGAGAATATTCAATTGAGATTGCATCTCCAAAATCCACATCCGATGGAATTGAAGAGAAGACGATTAGTGCATGGGAAGAGACAGAAGAATATGGTATCCGCTATGCAATCCGAGTAGTAGTTGCTGGTACTAATTTTCTTATCTGGGGAAAAGATAGAGAAGATGCTCTACTAAATCTCATCACCTTTGCCGCGGAATTCGACTGTAACTACATGTAAAAAGAAAAGATAGAATGGGAGATATCTCCCATTCTATCTTTTTTATTATGCGTTAGTTTTCAACCAACGGAGCTTAATATATTTTTGGCCATCATTCGCGGTTACAAAGATCAACACCGGACGACCATTGAGATTTGGACCAAGAAAGTATTCCTGATTAAACATCGGTTCCGTGTCTTCTAGACTACATGGTTTAAAGATGGTATATCCGTTTTTACCATTTTTCTTAATGGATTTCATATAGATATATCCTAGAGAATTGTACTGAAAATCTCGAAGGATATCCAGATCCATATGCTCACAGTAGAAATAGTTAAACTGGATGGTGAGATTCTTATCGGGATCGCTTCCACGATTAAATCCAAGATCTGACATGGGCACCTGGTAGGGTACACATCCCGTATACTTTGCCCAGTAGATCACGTTTTCACCGGTTTCATCTACCATGAAATCGTAGATACTGGTAGCATAGTCTATTGCGTTATATTGTAGATATTTCTTTTTTGGTGTGAAAATATCTCGCATGACCTTATCCTGATAGTAGGTCCATGCATAAAATAGCTTGTGTAGAGAGAGATCACGATCTTCTCTAAACGTGATGTCCACTTGACCACCTGTAAGAGATTCGATACCAGATTGGGTATAGGGTATAGAATATTTAGTATAGGGCTGTACAAGGGTGTTGGTTTTTAGAATGAAGTCTGGTAGCTGTACATTTTCCACTCTAGAGGTTAGATATGGAATGAATGTATGAATCGGAAGACTAAAACCGTTGAGCTTTGTACCGTCCTCGGTTGCAGCATTACCATAACCAGAACCAGTAGCAGCTTTTGCTGAGGTTCGTGTAAGAGTCGAACCAAGACCTCCAAAATCACCGGTTAGGCTGGCAATGATCTCGGGATATAGTTCGGCTAGGTATATGAAATAGGGATCTCGGTTTACTCTGCTTTCTCTAGATAGAACAATATCTTTTCCATCCACTCCAGATCCCGGTTCAATGAGATATAGATCTGGACGAAGGATAAACACGTAGTGTCTACCGGAGATAGATTCTCTCTCGAGGTCTACTGAATAAAACCTATCAAACTTTGTCCAATGGGTAAGCTTTCGTGTTACTGCACTATCGGACAGAACACCATCATTCATAAACTCCCTAATATATTTAGTGGATCTTTCCCATGAGGTACTAGATCCATTTTCATAGGAATATCCAGGAAGCATACCCCATGTGGATGCACGTTTTGCGGCTCTGATATTCGTTTGACTCGGAGCCCAGTTTATTTTAGATTTACTAGAAGTTGCCATGATATTCTATCACCAGCTTTCTGTTGGTTTAGAAAAAGAACTGAAATTAGGGTTCTGTTGAATCGAATTTTCATGCGTATATTTTTCAAATGGTGTAGATAGCAGAGCCTGTATTGATTTTCCAATTGCGAAGCCGTTGAAATCCTATGAGAAAGGAGTAGGAGACAATGGGCTTGTTTTCTAAAATTTGGAATGCGCTCAAGACCGGTATTTCGAAGTTGATCGGTCTGTTTAAGAATAAGAGTCCTGGACAGGTTATCGAAGATGCCTCTAAAGCTGCGGTTGGTGTTGCCACTGTGGCTGCGGTTAGCTATGCTGCGGTGAACGTCGTTAAGTCGCTCCTTATGCGTGGTAAAAATCGTCGCAGCGAGAAGCGCCGTCCTCGGTCCGGCGTGGATTTCTTCCATGAATCTCGTGAAACCGGTAGCATCGACGAGAAGCTCGACAATGCCAAGAAGAGCTATCAGAATGTCTATGGACGCTATAGCGCCCTTACCCAGGACGAGATGGACATTCTCGAAGAAGTGTCCAAAACCCGTAATCAGATGTTCCGTCTTCTGAACCCTGCTGATCAGTTGAATCTTCTTCGTATTGAGGGGTTCGACTTTGAGGAGTTTAAGGAGAAACTGGAGCGTGAGCGAGATACCAGGAAGATCCGTAAATCTAAGAGGAGGGTTGGGGAAGCTTCCCCGGAGGATCAGTCCTTTAGAGAACCGGTTGACTATGGTTGGTTCAACTGGATTATGCGTCCGTTGGATGATTTTCTCTGCTGGTTGAAGGATGATCCAACTCCCAAGAAGTGTATCCAGGTCCATGTTGTGGATCGGGAGATTATCCCGAATATCAATGTCAATTCTCCGGAAGAGGCCGTAGCTAGCATTCGGAAACTCGGTCCCTATCTGGATAGTCGTGAAAATGGTGATCGTGTTGCGTTTGCCTCCATGGCAGATGCAAAAGAAATGGCCATCTGTGCTGAAGAGGTCTTCAAGCACAAGAACGTCAAGAGTTTTCGTAAGGCGGTGAGGACAAGAATGCTTCAGGATAGCAATGGCCTCTCTTCTCAGATCTTTGATCTCATGGAAGATGACATCAAGTCTGATAAGAAAAAGAAGCGTAAGCACGACTATGATGATGACGATGATTCCGCCTATTTCAAGAAAAAGAAAGATAAGAAGCGGGAGGACAAGGCTCACGAATCCGAGGCCGACGAAGAGGCTGCGAGAATCTATAACCATTTTCTCAAGAATGCCCTTGCTGGAAAAGAGGAGTCGAAGACCTTCCGTCTTGATCACCTTTTCGACGGAGTCTAAACATCAGAATGAGAGAGGGTATCGACATGATACCCTCTCTCGCCACCCCTTCATTTTTTAATGTGAGGAATCTTAGTATGGAAAACTTTTTCAGATTTCATAAACCTCTCATAGAGGGAGTTGTGGTAAACCACCCAAATCGTTTTATCATGAACGTGAAAATTGGAAATGAAGATTATATGTGTCATTCTCCAACCACGGGAAAAATCGGATCTATAAAAATGGATGGAAGACCTGTACTTCTTTCCGAGGCGATAAACCAAAACCGAAAAACCCGCTATACGGTAGAGGCATTTTCCTATAATAGGCCGGAAGATAGTGAAAAAGAGTGGATCGGGATTAATCAGGGAGCATCTAATCGGTACGTTGGATATTTCATCAGTATCGGTGCGATGTCCGAGATGGTTAAGCTTCCAGAAAATCTACAACCTGAAAAGAAATACGGAAAATCTAGAATAGATTTTCTATCGGATGGAGTATATATCGAAGTAAAAACTCCAATACGAATCATTGAAAAGAAAATTCCAGGATACATCGAGATTCTTCCAAAATCATCTGCATTTGGTGGAGATAGACTCGTTAAGCATATGGATGAACTCGCTGGAATGGTGGAATCCACTCAACATCATAGATCCATCATGCTTACATGTTTTCAGTACATTCGTGATCCAGATAGTCCATATCATTTTGACGGGGGAGCCGAAGACCTGGTTGAATATCGAGATGTGAAACCAATCATCACAGCGTTTGAGCATGCTGAAAAAGTTGGTGTTGAAAACTGGTATGTTGAGATGTCGATTCATCCAACGGGTGTTCAACTTGAACGCTATGGACGTGAACTGGAACGATGATGTCAGAGGTTGAATACATCAGGTCTGGTAATATTATCCCAGACCTGATGTATTTTTATAATGAATAGAATTAACTTTTCGTATTCTATAGATTTTTTACTGATATATTATTATATTGAGGATATTAGATTAGGTGTGGACGACTTGCGCCATTGATCGATCTTTCGATTGCTATGGAAATGTAGCGGCGAGGTTACGGAGTCCATACTGATATCCCTTGACTGCAACATCTATTGATACTCGGGGACACCAGTCGAGCGCTATAGATGACAGTTAGAGAATGGATGCGAATGTCATGGAACCTAGAAGGTAGATCACATCTAAACAGGTTTTTACCCAGGGCAGCTTGCGATGGCTCAACATACCCGTCTGCAATAGGAACAACCCTGGCAATCTCCTGTGAATCCCTGATGTGTGATACTAACTAGGATAAAGTGAGATTCACATCCATTTCTCTATTCTCACGGTGTTGCGGTTTTCGTTTTTTCTTTTTAGAAAAGATCATCTATATCAAACCCGTTTTCATCCGTGGTCGTAAACGGATCTTCTAGAGGATCGTTGGATTCATATACTCTTCGATCAAACTGGCTCCAGGCGTTCTGGTCAATCGGTGACTGGGTTTCAGGAAGAAGATCATCCTCACCGAAACTAGAATCATCTATCATTGGACTATCCATCTGGTATCTGGATCTATATTTATCCACATCTTTGTAGAAATTTTCAGCGTCTTTTACAGGATTCTTCTGTTTCATGGCATTACGAATAAGCTCCTGCATGTTTTCCGGTAGAGAGGGAAGAAGTTCCATCATCTGTCTCAGCTGCGCTTCTTCCGTCAGTTTCCCATTTTCATCAAGCTCGTCATCGTCATAGGGATCAAATGCCCCACGACGAATACCATATTGCTCAAGTTTCTCATAGGGTGCTTGTGTGTAGACAAACATGCCGATCAGATAGGACATGATGTTATCATCATGAGAACCTTTACCGGCTTCTACCCTACCATTCGGTTTTCGAATTAGGCCGCAAATATCTTCTACAAGATATTTTGTGAGAAGAATATCCTTACGTTCCTCCATCAGATTTTCCAATATTGCGTAGTATTGACTTCTATTATTACCAGTCCAGAGACCAAACGCTCTACGACGAATTGATTCTTGTTTTAACCTTCCGTAGGGATCGGTTCTTTCGATCACCTGTTTATCCAATTTACCATCATCGTAGTAGAGTTGCTCTCTATATTTGGTTTCTAGGAAGCAGTTGATGATTTCTCGACCCTTATTGGATTCTGGAATAATTAGGCATCTGGGGCATCTTTCATCCATGAATCTACACAATAGCCTACAGAAATCCGGTTGGCTGATGTACGGAGAGCGGAATTCTGCGACAGCTTTTTGTGTTGATGGATCAATCAAAGTCATCGCGTTATTATCCTGTGCCAGACCTTCAGATGGGTCTATACACATGATATAAACTTTATTTATTTTTATCTTCTCGTATACCAGAATTGGGCATAGGTTTTTACTGTAGTCTATCTGTTCTATTGGCTCTCTCGTATGATTCATCAAATAGAGAATGTCATTTCTCTTAAACGGAGAATCACTAGAACCATGAATGCGCTTGAGTTCAATCTCGCGCATGATTACTTCAGTATTAAAACTAACCAGACCACACTGTTCCTCATACCACGACATGGGGAGTTTCAACTGTCGCCCAAAATATCTTACGAACGTTCGTTAGACGTTCTCTCCATGTTACCATGGAAGTTGAGACTATATCTTCACCCTCCACACTATTACCATGTGGTAGGGGCTCCGCACTTCCACTCTACTTAGAGTGTACTCTACTCGGTTATTCACATAGATCTTTCTTCTATGCTATCCTTTCGATAGTCGTTGAACCTTCTTCTATCATAGTATATAATAGAAGCTTGGCTGCTGATTATCCACATGGTGGACTTCCCAGCAATTCACGGAGAATTGGTATCATTTATTACTAAATGACCTCGCAGCTGGCTTTCAAATTGAAAGCATTATTTTTTACGAGAACTCTACAAATACAACCCTGTTATATGATGGACCAGAAATAATCTTTTTTAACTCTTTAATATCGGTATCTAGCATATGATCGTTCCACTGCAGCATATGCGAGACATATTCTGTGGCAGTCTGTCCATGAACGTTGTCTAGGTCACCGGGAGTGCTCGAAAAAACTCTACCATACAAACTCCCGTTTGCGGCAGCGTTTTTTGCTGCAGTGGAGTATGCAAAAGAAGCCGCGTTGATGATCTCTGTCTGATAGGGTATGAAATCGAACTCGTCGAAATATATGAGTGCACTTGATGAGCCTCGTCCGAGTCTCATGGCACTATCCTTCGATGTTGCTTTTCCCATCGTCATGATGACATTATCATTTACGGGATTACGGATTGATTTCGTGTTATCTATTCCTTTTTCAACCTTCCCACTATCGCTCACAACATATCGCATCTGCATCCAGGAAGGAAACATATCTCTCTGACACTTTAGTCTATAGAGATTCATGTTCGCTTGGTCTTGGTCCTTATTGAAGAATAGCATTGTAGACGACATGTTTGCAAAGTGATAGGCATAGTTGAATTTAGCAACACAGTCTTGGGTTTTTCCCTGCTGACGTGGTTTAGAGGAATAATGATCAATGCCATTCAGAAAGAGATACCAGCAGGCAACATTACATCTATCTATTCTATAGGGAACTCCACCGCCAGGTTCAATTGGTAGACCATCGACAGGAATACGCAGAACCTCTCTCAACCAATACCAGGGATTGATCATACACTCAATGAATATCTTGATCTGCATATCCTTAGGAAGTACAGGAGAATAGGGATCAACACCAATAAGATCGGTATCAAAAATTCTTAGAAAGAATTTATTATTCTTTACTCCAAGCTTATATAGATCCTGATATAGATCTAGAAAGGATTTGTTTTTAGTTTTCCAGTCATAATGCTTTTTCTTTTTGGAAACCTTCGCGACGTATTCCGTTGCTCGTTTTGCAAACTGCTTGAAAATGGTTTCATCTTCTGCAGATACCGTACTAGCATCGGTATACATCTGAACCTCGGATAGTTCTTCGTTGTTATATACAACCGATTCCTGGTATTCCGGATTTAGTATATTCGACATGAATTTTTCTCTCCTTTCTCTAGAGTTTTTACATTACGTCTATTGTCAAAGTGTTTGAAATTAAATCTATCAAACGCTTAAAATAAGGAGTTCTGAGAAATGAAAAGTGATAAAAAATGATACGTAGCCATATCCCGTGAGGGTAGCTACGTATCATTCTTTTTTATCCCTTAGTCTTCACCGAGAAGGGCTTCGAGAATCTTAAGATCTTCATCGATTGCATCATCTGTGATAGCCTGGAGATCTTCATCATCCTCCTCAACATCAGCGGCTTCATTATCATCATTCTCATCGTCGAGAATCGCCTTGATGTCGCTGGCGCTCAGTTCATCGTCGATGACTTCCTCGATTGCATCAGAGAACACCTCGTCCTCATCATCAAAATCCTCAGATAGACTCTCGATTGCACTAGCTCTCATCTCATCGGCTAGGCCATCTAGGAGAGAAATCTTAGACATCTGTCAAAACTCCTTTCATATGGTTTGACTCTTCGATTGACTATTATACCACTTGTTTTTCGATATTCGTAATTTTCTTATCGTTTTAACTCGTGTATTATTGATATGAAAGTGAGGTATTTATCATGCTCAATAAAGATATTTCTAACAATGAAACACCAGAACTCCGTAGAGAATGTAGTGGAAGATGCTGTAGGAATTATGGATGTGGGTGGTCTGTTGATGATTTCCGGAGAGAGTTTGGCGATGTTACTGTGGAAAACGTTCTCAAGGGACTGAAAAGTGGTCTGATAGCCATCGATTGGTGGGAGGGAGACTATAGAGATCAATATGATATTGATTATCCATATCAGGATGAAAGAGAACGGTGCTTTTTCATTCGGAGTCGGCATGTGAATGAGAACGATTGTTCATGGGTTGGTTCGTGGGGAGGAGTATGCGTTTCTCTCACGGAACACGGTTGTCGGTTTGACTGGGACCATCGACCTCTTGGAGGAAAGGGTCTGATAGGCCGGAGAGATAAAGAGGATCCCCGTAGAACCGATTGTATTGAAGTCAATCATAAGATTGAATTTGTAAACGATTGGTTTCCATACAGTGAGATACTCGAAGATGCTAAAGAAACAATCATAGCATGTGAGAAAGAAATCAAGAGAATGGAGTATGGACAATGTCAAAAAAATATGAACTTGAACCCTGTAGACTTTGTGGATCTCCTGCCGAGGAAAAGGTCATAAACAAACCGTTTTCTCACGGCTGGGTTGGATGCAGATCCTGTGGGAGACTGATCAACTGGAGTGGAAAAGGACATATGTCTGTGGTTGATCAATGGAATCGTGAGCAAAGAGAAATGGAATAGGTGATAAAGATAGGATCGGAGTCCCGACGTTAATCAGAACTCCGATCCTATCTTCTGAGAAAGAGAGGTTCAATGCCGTTACAAAAAAGCCTATAGGGTTGTTCTTTTTTATATTAGATTTATACTTCGATTTCATCCTCGGATACAAAATAGTCTTTGTACTTTGTACCTAGAATATAGATGATCATCGGAAGGAAATAGAACGTTCTTTCATCCTTTTCCAGACTATCGATGATCAATTTTCTATCATATTTCATAGAAATATTATGAATATGATTAAAGATGATGAGTTCGAAATATTCATCCGTCTCCAGTTTACCACAGATAATAGACTGTAGAAATTCGTGGCTGAAATATTCAAGACCATCCGATAGATCCCAGGTCGGAGTACATTTTGGAAGAGGATTGATGTCATACCAAACCTCACCACTGGTACCTACAGCATTTTTCGGTACGGTACAACAGGAGCATTTGGTTCCCGTTTCACCAGAATTTCCATTGATGGGCTTTTTATAACAGAAAAGGTTTGCCGATTCACCAAAATAGTGCATGATATTATATACACTAGACTGCATGGTGATTACCTTTGTGACAAGGTAGCAATAGGCCCTTAGAAATTCGATATTCCTATCCAATACTGCTTTATATAGTGTGAAGTCAAACTGGAAGTTAAAATCGTCCGGAAGTTCATCTGCCGGTGATAGAACGAGAGTCTTCTCGCTGTTTACTTCATAGTATATATTGGATAGATTGATAAAATGCTCCAGATAGGCATCGTATCTATAGATCGGTCTAGCTGTTTCAGAGAACCTACCGGTCTGGAACGTAAAGCTGTTGAGATCTCTAATATAGAACGCGTTCGTATAGAAATCTCTTAGGCGATGATACAGATCAGCAAGTGAATTGATATAGTCCACATCGGTCTGTCTTAGGAAACACCGATCCTCGGTTCCGATGTTATCAAATACGGTGAGAAACGTTTCAACCACCTGGTTGGTCATTCTCTTGTGTTCTAGATCAATCCCAATATCCTTGACATCTGCACTGATCTTATAGAAGTCGTTAGATTGAATTGTATTATAGTCAAAATTGTTGACTCGGAATAGATATTCTTTCGTACCCGGAAGTTTTACGATAAAATAGTCACCCTCACAGGGTTTTATTGTATTTGGAAGGATTACCGCGTCATTGATTTCAAGCTCGATATCATATCCGGTCTCATCGTAGACATTCTGTGGATTAAGCTGGGGTACATTATAGATGGGGAAATTCAAGATCTTGTTAAATCGGATAGGAGACCTGGCACCGAGTTCAGATTCGATTCCACCGGTGCCAACATCCTGTCTGGATCTTGTCATATTTCGATGATAGTATGTGACAAATGTTGGTGTCGCGTTTAGAAACTTTGAATATTGACCAATCTTATTTTTACTGTAGATATCTATGGTATTCTCAATGAATCCCACATGCTCCACGTTGAGAATCTTAGACATTAGGTCATCTCCTATTCATTATGGAGTCTTTCCGTAATTAAACCGATGTTTTTTGACTAAGACCATGCAAAATCATCTGTTTTTTAAAACTTCTACACAATGCTATAATTGTCATTCATTAATACCAATCATTTTTACATGATTTGGTGGTGAAAAATATTCGATGATTAGTGCAACCGGTACACTCGAATCCAACAAGAAGGAGCTTCAGCTTAGCATCAACTCCTTTGATAACCCTACTGAGCTTACTGGGATCAAAGCCTGGTCACAATTGATTCTGCAGTTGATCTTTATGGAGCCCGGAACCTATCCATCTCTACCGGAGATGGGAGTTGGAATAGAAAATTATCAGTATGATTTTCTACCAGACATTCTATCACAGCTCGCCTCTAGCATCATTCAGCAGCAGAGAACCTATCTAAGTGACGTTCCTCTTACTGGAGTAACCGTAGAACCTAGAGAGGTAAACGGTGAAATCATCATGCTTATTCAGCTCACATTTGATGCTGGACGAGAGGGTGAGCAGAATTCCGTTATTGCAATAAATGCAAGTCCAAAGTCAAGACATTTTCTCGACTTTGACATTTCCTGGTAATCACCATTGAAAGGAGAAATATATAATATGAAAGATGAAGGAATGAACACTCTTCGGGAGATGGCTGTTGCGGCAGCAGAAGGTAGGCTCCCTCAGGAACAGCAGCAGATGTCTAATCCTGAACAGCCTGTATCTGTAGAACCGAACACTGTGCAGGTTGATGCTCCCGTTTCTAGGGTTGGAAACCCTTTGTTTGCAAAGGCTGAGATTCGCGACGGTACGATGGTGGGCGATACTCCCGTATATACGAGACCCACGACCAAATATCAGCAACAGGACACTCCTCCTGCTCAGGCTAGTCAGAACCCAATTCCGATGGATGTTGGGGCTGAAATGCTTATGCGAGCAGCCACACAACCTAAACCCATTCCAACTGGATTTGGACTTGATCAGAGCGCTCTTAGTACCCCGTCCATTCCTGGTTCCGATAAAGGACCGACCAATTCGGATCTATACAATTCTATCAGATTCAACGAGGATGGTACCTTTAGTGAGGGTCAGCTTGCCCTGATTGGAGAACATCTGAAGAATATTCCCTTTGAAGAAAGGGGAGCAGTGGCAACATCCATCTTCAATGATGTTGAAAATGAACTTCAGATGATGATCACTCAGGCACACTTGAGTGTATCTGATGCTCAGAAAGCAATCTATGATCAGGTGGTTAATCGACTGATCAATTCCAATGAAGACTATAAGAAAAATCATCCTGAAGAGGCTACCGTCGTAATCGATAAGAGTCAGAATGTCAACGATCTTGGACTCACTAAAGAAGAACACGCCAAACTCGAAAAAGCCAAAAAAGTTCGTCTGGTTCTTTTGGAGGATGTGGATCTGGCAACGCTTGAGTTTGAGCATCCTCCCGAGGAACATGTTGCTGACTATATCAAGTCTATCGAAGGATCCCTTGCCAAGTACAGTATTCCTCTCCCGATGCTCGGCGATTTTATCACCCTCAAGGGTGCCCAGATCGTTCAGATGGCAAGCATCGTTCGATATGAGGATGGTAAGTTCCACGAGAACGTTAGTACCAAGGCTTCACTAATCTACGATAAGTTGATTGGTGGTGCGGTTCTAAAGAAGTTCAATGAAACTGGTGAAAGCAAGATGAGTTATCTTGAGTTCATCAATAAGTTCCCCTATGACGACATCGATATGGCAATCTTTGGCATTCTCTGTGCATCTTCTCTAGAGGAATCTTCCACCACAATGACATGTCAGCATTGTGATCACAGTTGGATGTATACCTACAACATCAAGAATCTACTTCGTCTTGATGATGTACCCGCTACAATCAAGGAGAGAATTGAAGAGATTCTGAAGAATAAGAGTAACGATGAGGTACTTCGGGAACTCTATGAAAACAAGAGAAAGGTAAGACGCTATCGGTCTCCCTTCACTAACAACGTCTATGATCTATCCTACCCCAGTATTGCCAGAGCGTTGGATATTATCAAGCGCATCGATGAGAAGAGTAACGTTGAGACATACTACGCTCGAATGGCCCTCTATATACAGCAGATCAATATCTACAATGGTCGTACCGGTAAGTACGTTGCCGTGTCCGCTGATAACCCGGCACTGGTTCTGGATACTCTGAGAACTCTATCCAACGAAGACATGAATCTCATGGTGAATAAGGTTCAGGAAGATCTTCTATATCATCCTGAGTTCATGATGGAAGTGGAGTGCCCCAGCTGTCATCGAATCTCTAAAATCCCGCTCGATATCGATAACCTGATTTTTCTGATGGCCCAAGATTCCATGGTCGAGATCGAATGATCAAGAGTTTCATGGGACTTGTGGATGACATTCTGTATGAATTCAAAGGCCAACTTAGGCTAGAGGATATTTATCAGCTAACCTATAAGGAATTAGCCTATCTGAGAGAGCATCGAATGAATCGTCTTAAGGATAAGAATGCCGCACAGAATGAAGCTCTACAAGGTCTCATTGGAGGATAATCTTGGGCTTTTTAAAAATCGATGATGGGTGGTGAGGTTGCCTTGGGAGATATTTCATCTCTTGAAAGTGCCGATAGGGTGGAAATATTCCGTCATCTAGCGGCCAGCGATACCAATGACGTAGACGTGAATATTCTAGCTTCGATTGCCTGTGACAACTTTCACACCTTTCTAGATTTCTGCGATAAGGTGTTTGCTGAGAAAGATCAAATCGAGGATGTTACAGCCACTCTTAGCGACGATAATCAGCTAACATTCAACATTGTCTACAAAAAGTAATATTACCCGGGAGACGAATGCAAGTCTCCCGGGTAATATTTTGATCTATATATTATTTATGTGAAGGATATCGTGACTTCGGCGCGTTTCGCTCGTGTGTACTACCTTGGTCATGCCACCACCGACAGCGCCTCCGACAGCAATGGCGTCCGTCCTATTATGTATAATATTAGTCTCAGGATATCGCGACTTCGATGCGTTTCGCTGTGCCTAGTTTCAATGGTTTAGTATTTAGCGGTACTTCCGCCAATAGCGATGGTGTCCGTCCTGTTATATGATATTAGTTTTAGGATATTGTGACTTCGGCGGCTTTCGCTAATGTGAGCAACGTTGGCTATACTAGCGGCAGCCGCGCCTCCTCCAGCACTAGCGTCCATCCCCGTTATACAAACTAAAGGATATCGCGACTTCGGGATTTTACGCTATTGTGGCCCATACTGGCCGTACCTATACCGAGATCTCCAACCGCGATGGTGTTCGTCGTTTATGTATCTTATAGAATATTGCGACTTTGGCGGATTTCGCTCTTGTGAACAACGGTGGCAATGCCAACTGCCGCGACGCCTCCAACGGCCGTGGCGTCCGTCCTATTATGTATATTATTAACTTCAGGATATCTCGACTTCGACGTATTTCTCTCGTGTGACCGATCGTGGTGGTGCTAGTTACTATACTTCAAATGCCACTCATAGTGTCCGTCCCATTATGTATAATAATAGTCTCAGGATATCGCGACTCGGATACGTTACGCTTATGGTAGCTTCCGTGGCAGTGGTGCTGCCCTCAGCAGTGAGCCCGCCAGCAACGGTGGCGTCCGTCCCGTTTATTTATATCTCATATTCTAAATTTAGGAGGAAATAGATATGAAAATACGTAATGTAAGTCTACTAGAAATGGTAATTAAAGCAATAACCGACATATTTATTCTTATAGTGTCGTATATAGGTTTCAATCGATTGAATCCTTTGATTGTAATCGCATCCATGAAAAATTCAGTAGTAAGATTATTTTGTATCTTTATGGTCACATGTCTAGTGATCCTTTTACTCACAATTTGTATCATCGGTTTAGTAAGAATATATCTCATAATCCGATGGAAACATCTACCAGACAAATCCAAGTCATATATAGATAATCTGATATACAATATCATTCTTAGAATGGAGGACTAGTTATGGAGATTGATAAGGCTATAAACCGCGAATATCAGGAAGTAATAAATGTCTGTAGAATGGTAAAGAGTCATGCTACGAATGCATTACTTCTAGAGAACGGACTGGTGGTATTACAACCCATTATTCCAGAGATTGCAAACTATGCCATACTTAACGATCTCATGGCCTATCCCAGATTCCGTAGAATGTATATCAATCTTGGAGAAATAGCTCCAGTAAATACAAAATTTAAAAAGACCCTATCTTCCATCCAGTGGAATGCTCAGGATGGAATTGCAACCGTTACTATTTCTAATCAGGATATGGAACCCTATAGTGTATATCTTTTCACAGAAGGCTACATGGTCGATAGTGTTCTCGATACAGCATACTCCAGGGTCCCAGGATGGGGAGAAATACGACAGGGTATTCTCGTGGATGAGCCGGATGATATGTATATCAGTGCAGAGGGTCTTGCAGCAGATCTTGCTGCAAAAAAGATGTGTAGACTTGTGGTAAACGGTAATCAGATAATGATTTCGAGACCGTTTCTAGGAGATACAAAATCCACTGAACTCATTCTATATAGGCTCATTCATGAAGATTCCGATGATAATGGGAAGATCATATTGAAGTTTAAGCAGAAAGAGAAGTATGGAAATATCTATACCTATGCATGTTTTCTCAAAATTCCTGCTTAAAAAGAATAAAAATAGAGTGTGTCCTCCATTGGACACACTCTATTTTTTGTGTTAATAGTCTTCGAGCCCACCAGTACCATCATCCGTCTGACCTTCGGTCTTATCCAGATCTTTGTCTTTGGCGATTTCGACTTTGGCACGTTCGAGCATCTTGATATAATCTTCCCATTTGATAAACGGGAGAAGTTCACCAGCAAGAATCTGAACAAACTTCCTACGAAGCTTCTCATCATCCGGAGTCTGATCCTGATCACCAAGGAACATGCTAGCGATGGCTCTGGTAACCTGATCCATCTGTGATAGATAGTCAGACATGTTGATGTTTGCGAGAACCCTTGGCCTACAGAGTTTAAATCTGAAGCCTTTAAGAGCTTTTTCTTTCAGAGCATCATCTAGAGTAGAAGATGCAATGAGCATTTTATATAGATCGGTTGTTGGATCCTCTAGATCAGATTGGAGAGTTGCAATACGTCCAGCAAATTTGATATTCGCTGTGACGATCGATTTGGCATAGTCTGCCGCATCGGTATACTCCATGATCACCGACGGGACACCGGTTCCAATGATAGCAAGTTTCTCTAGATATTCTTCCATCGGAGTATGTAGATCAACATCCTGACCCTCTTGGGTTTCGAAGTCAATGAGTCGATCACCATTTCTCGACATAGGAATCTGAAGATTTCCATATCTGGAGAACTTGGAGAAAGAGAGGTTTGTTGAGAGTAGGTCGGAGAATGTGATATTGCTCTCCTGGATCATCCGAATCACTCTCTGTATCTGATTGTTACTCGTTCGATCAATTGGCCCTCTTCTCACATAGGCAATGGTCCTATTACCGGACTTATTCATATAGAGTAGAAGCTTAGCAACGATCACCGAAAGTAGCATCTTTGCAGGAAACAGTGCATCCTGTAGAATAGACTGACCAATACCATCCTCATCCTCATTGACGGAGAAGGAGATGATATACTTTGCAGGGATGAACTGAATCTGGAAAGATGTGTTAACGAATCCATTTGCAACGATACAGTCACCGATCAATCTCTTAAAATCTGCATTCTTATTGACAAATTTCGAAGAAAAATTGGTTAGAATACCATCGCAAACCGCGTTGACAATAGACTGAGTTGCCCGCTGACGACTGTCATCAGGAACTTGAATAGAACTGAAAACGTTGGAGGTGGATGCGAGAATGTTGGTCTGCATCACACCGCTCTGAATTGCACTGGCCTTCTTTTTTGCGGTCATTCCATGCACATGGAAATAACCAATAACCTGGTTGAAAACCTTTACTGGTACAATGCTATTCGCATCGATATATTTAATATAGGAACCTGAAGTTTTAAACTTCTCGGGAGTTCCATAGAGAGCTCTGTTGAGCTGTGCTGTTCCATCGGGAGTGAAGATCTTCTCATCCATGACTCCATTACCGGCAAATATGTCACGGTAGGAGGATAGCTGTTTCCGAAGGTCATTGGCACTTGTAATTCCTTCGGATGCTGCGGTTGCATAACCTTCGATCACATTTTCAAGAGCTTCGATCAAAACCTCAGATTCTTCAGCATAACACTGTTCGAATGCACTCACGAGATCTTGTTTAAACGCCTTTTTCGCCTCATCGTTGGCTTTCCTATTGTCACTACCCGAAATAAACGGAGTTTGGATTTCTGCATTGTAGGATTCTTCGATTAGAGATTCGATGGCCGGATCGATGTTGGATGTTCTATCATCCACATCAATACCAAATACACCCTCACTCTCACCGGCGTATTTTGCAGCAAAATCCTTATCCTGGGTCTTAATGTTAAACCCAACCTTGGCGTTTCTCATCTGACCTCTGGCAATTGCCTGATTCACCAGCATATTATCTCGAATACGACCTTCCTTTACAAGTCGATCATATTCGGAAAATAGCTCCGCATAGGGAATGCAGTAGATGTAGTGGTTACCGCTTACCAGGGCCTTTTTATATACGATATTTCGAAGCTTCTTTAGAAGCTTTTCATCGTTTTCAATCCGATGAATTTCGGATTCTACCTGAACCCTCTCTTCCTCTGTGAGTCCAGATCCAAACTCTAGGTTTCTAGATATGGATGTGGAAAAATCATCTGCGGACACGATGGAATCGAGGGTGGTTTTTACCGCTTCACCGATTGCTGGAATGAACTTGGTGATAAACCGAAGATCACTCAGCTCGATATAGCGGTTTTTATACATTTCTTGGAAGTATCCGAAAATATTACCAACATCCTCACTGAAGAGGTTGTAGGGATCAATGTCTTCAGGATTTGTACCATTACGAGTGGCTGCATCCTTACTCATCGATACAATGAAGTCAACGATGTTACCACCAGAGACTCCCTTGGAAAGTTCAAGTTCGGAGTTTATAATATCCTGAAGCTTAGCATCCTTTGAAGATAAAAGCTGACGTTCACTATATCCGGAATCCACGATACTGATCAATTTCTTGGCGGCAATGTCAAGTGTTGCCACCTGAGAATTGACTTTGACAGTGGAATTTTTTCTAGAACGTGAGTTCCTACGATCATTAGGCAAGCTCATTCACCGTCCTTTCTATTGGTTTGATTAGTCTTATGCATTAAGAAAGTGTTGACCGGACCCATATTTCATACTCACGATTTCAACAGAGCGGATAATATATTCTAGAGTAAATCGGGAGGGAAACCTAAATGAATAATAAAGACATTCTGAAGTTCACTATCGATTCGGATAAAAATCTAAATCTAGAATCCTTTAATAATCTTGCTTTCAGTGAACCAAACGTCTGCTATAGGGTAGACATGTGGATTCAGCTATATGATTGGTCGAAGACGAAGGATAACATTCTCTTCATCACTGGTCTATCTGGTGGTGGTAAGGGATATAAAGCAAAGAAGATGGCTGAACAGTACTCCAAAATGGGAGAAGTTATCATCGTTGAGCTAGATAAGTTCGAAAACTATATCTGGTATCAGAGTGAAGTCGAAGATAATGAATATGTTGCCAAGGGTGATAGGCTTATCTTTGACTACCTAGAGAAACTTTATCCCGATGGTTTGGATATTGACCATTGGATAACGAATATCGATAGATATAGACAGGATCTCAGATCCTTCATGTTCTATCTAATGGATTATGCTGAAAAACATCCAAAGACTAGATTTATCGTTGAAGGTGTACAGATTTTCTTTGATGATTTCTTCGTAGATGATATTCTATTGGATCGTGAGCATAATTGCTGCTCAAGGCCAATTATTGTAATCCAAACCTCAAGGGTAAAGAGCATGACAAAAGTTATGCATAGAAAGCATAATCAGATAAGAAACCGGCTTCATTCCAAGGATGCTGGTCCTTCCGCTCTAAAAGACTTTCTAAAGAAACTTAATTTGGATAGACAGGAATACTATATTTTTTCCTAATAGATAAAAGTGGACTGTGGGTCTTATCCCACAGTCCACTTTTCTTCTTTCATCTCTTCTACAGATTCGTGAATCGATTCGTATAGTTTAATAGATCCACTACCGGAAACGGTTGATTGTAGATCGTGTTTAACCATGATAAATCCCTGAGATCCAGCGGTATAATTAAGAGAAGTTGTATAGCAGCCGGCTTCATTCGGATCATTCCAGGTCTCTGGCATAAGTGTTTCACCGTTCTCACCAATAATGGAAATATTATGCTGAGCTCCATCTGGAGATTGGAATGGATTATCAATGATTAGATCAATCTTTTCGATTATAGCTCCCTTTGGGAGATTGATAATCATCATGGAATCTCTTACAAGTCTATGAATTTCTGTATAGTTCGAACGCTTATTCGATTCTACGGATGAAAATCCCTTTTGAAGAAGTTCATCGAACTTTTTCCACAGGTCCTTTCCAGCGGACGTGTTGATTACAATCTGTCTTTCTCCCCGAGGTCCATAGAGAATTAGTCTATTATTTTTAGAATCAATGGAAACCAACACCTGTCGATTTCCATCTCCAATCGAAATATCATGGGAGTTGTTTTCTCCATCTTTTACACTCAAGCTTAGATCTTTATCCATATTCATATCCTCCTCTCATCACGGATATGTGATAGATTATTTTCCTGTTGATAGAGATAGATAGGGTTCTACGGAAGAATTTCCGTAGAACCCTATGTTTAACTCATGATCTCATAGACATAAAATCTCAAAATTGCAGATCCTGCTGTCATATATTTCAAGTCGTGGGTTACCTTAATGGCACCCGAAATCACATGATAGCATTCCGTTGAGTAGTTCCCAACAACATTCGGATCATTCCAGGTATTATCCATCAGAACAACTGTACCATTAGCATTTGTCACTTCGATATCGTGCTGTGCTGTAGCTGATGTCTTGAAAGCCGTATTAACTCTCAATTCAACTTTAGTGACAATTGCGCCGGTTGGAAGATCTGAAATTGAAATGCTAGTTCCTCCGGAGAGGACTGAAGAATTTAAAACGTAGTCGTAGATTGATAGAAAACGAGAATCGTTTTTCAGATCACTGGTCTTTCTTGGACTTGGGAGAGATAAACCCCCGTATCTCTGGGCCATTCTTATCCATCCCCTCCTTTGCTCTTTAAATCTGTGTTTCTAGAGACTAGATGAAATCAACGATCACTGAATCTCAGTGAAAAGACCGTTGATAGTCACAGACGCGGAGGGAACTAGGTCGCAGTACACGGTCAACACACCAGCATTGACCTTCCCAACGGGATAGAACTTAGCCGCAAGAATTGTAGCAACGGAGCCGGGAGCGGGAGCGAGATTCACATAGTAGTCCTTAGAGCTACTAATGCTACTGATCGTCTTCGATGCCATATATGCGGAAGGAACGTTACTGTCCGTGTTTGTAACGAAATCGGAGGTTGCAAAGGAAGCAGCCGCATTGATGGCCTTATTCTGCTTTGCAGCAAATAGAGAAGAGTGTGCACTTCCACTGGTATTATGAGAACCGATCTTGGTGTCAATCGTGCCACCACTCTTGGTGATGTTGGTGATTTCACCTTCAAGATCAGTCTTGGCTGCCTTGATTAGCTGTTTGACAGATCCGGTAACCGTATCGGCCCCATCTAGCTTGGTAACTGTAGCCTTAATACCAGAGGTTGTACCGGTTCCATCGGAACCCATAACCTCAGTATTCAGAGAGTTGAAGTCGGTGAGGGTTGTATAGGTTTCAGCCGCTGTCGCGATCGTAAGATACGCGCTCAGATCAACCGTACCACCGAGGACGTCCCAGCTGCAGGTTGTAGTAGATCCGGATGTGGATACGTTATAGGCGGCAACGTTATCACCAGCCTTGATTGGAGTCCCACGGCTATCGGTCCCACCAGCAGTGGTGATGTTGTAGACGTCACCATCTTTCGGAGTAATGGCACCAGAAGCAACAGCTGCCGTTAGTGCAGTGAAGGTTTCATAGGTACCCTTATAGTGTAGGGCACCGGAAATTAGACCATCCACTTCACTCTTGGTGTATGCATCGGTAATTCCGTAGCCAGCCAGAGTAGTTGCAGCATCAGCCTTATTGGTAACCGTATCCCACACGGCAACCTTTGTCGCCAGAGCACTATCAAAGTCGGATTCGGACACAGAATCCTTACCAGCAAGAGCTCCAGCATCGCTGATCTTATTCAGCGTAAGCGTCGGAATATCGGTTGCGGATAGGGTTGTGGCGGCGGTAATAATACCCTTCGTATTTACAGTAACCTTGGTATAGGTCCCAACAGTCACACTCTGGGTTTTAAGAGCGAATGGGATAGAAACATTACTACTCAGGTCCTGAGAAGCAACGGTACCATAGCCATCACCGCTACTTGTACCGACCGTGAAACTGATTGCCGATGCGAGTTTATCGGTAGCAGCCGAGTTTTTAACTTTTGCTGTGTTTGCACCACTGGACTGCACAAGGATATCTGCTGCAGAAACGCCACCAAGCTTATTACTATCACCAACCGCGCCGGTTAGCGTGGACGGGTCAAGATAGCCAATGGACATGGTACCGTCTGCAGCGACGGTAACTTTATTTGCATTCCCAATACCAGAGGCAACAGATTTAACAACACCGACCTTAGATGTGGTTGCGATGTCGGTATCGGTAATTGCATTATTCGGTACCGGTAGAGCAAATGAACCATATAGAGGACTAGCCATATATAATTCTCCTTTTTAATTTCAAAAAATTATACCCTAAAATTACGATTCTGTTAATCGGGTATGTGGGACGACGGTCATTCATTTGGTGGTTCTATCTCTTCAAAACCACCAAATAGGTGAACCGATATAGGAATATCAATTCCCGGAGGAGTCAATGCTCGTATTACCGCATGAGGAGTTTTATATCCGGAACTATTTGTCAAGATGGGATATGTTGGATTTATACCCGCTCTCTTAATGGCTTCAGACACATCCGCATCATCCAAAATCGGAGTGATTTCAAAGTATGCTTCTTCTGTGAAGTTTTCACTGGTGTAATAGTATTCATAGCGATCAGAAATTGGATTATAAATCCAATTACTGGCGTTTAGTGTATCTGAAAATACCTTTATCTTTGGTAGAACGATATCATCAATAAGCTTTCGGATATCTGGGTGTGATTCCGGATCATTCATATGCTCTCTGAGGGGATTTCCCCAACACAACCCCTTACCATCTTCTGTGACCAACATGAAGTCGTTAGGATCTCCAAGGGTTTCAGGGATAATATCCAGAATACCAGGTAAGGAGTTTTTAATTGTTCCGGCAGGATTGCATGAACCTGTATAAACCCAACCACTTTCATTCCCGTACCATGTGTAGATTTCGGTGACATAATCACCATGATAGGTGTAATCCCGTTCAACCAGATAGATATCCAGAAGCCAGGGATCTTCAATCTCAAGTAGCTGCTCCATTGCAGACTTATTGGGTTTATTTTTAAGATAACCCTTATAGTGGTAATATGTCGGTGGATCATATACTGGTAGAGAGTTGATGAGATCCTTAAGGGATACACCCTCTTCAGTAACAACACTCTCCCAGTTGGTTTCCAGATACACCTTATATTTAACTCCATCTATAACCTGAGTAGCATAGGTTGGATATTCCGGAAGATTTATATCCGGGGTAAACTGCACAAAGATTGGTTTTTCATTAGAGACTTCACTCTCGGTGTTGGGTTTATCATCGGTAGAGGTGGAATTTGATAACAACTCAAGATAGTGCTGTAGACTTCCAGCCATATTCGTAGACCCACGAAATACCCAACCACTTTCATTCCCATACCAGGTGTAGATTTCAGAAACATAATCTCCTTCGAATGTGTAGTCCTTTTCCACGAGATAACTATCGAGAATCTCAGGATCTTTGACTTCCAGGAGCTGTTCCATTGCACTCTTTTTGGGTTTATTTTTGAGATGGCCTCTATATTTAGATCCAATCAGCTCGAGAACCGTAGCTTCATCGAGCTGAGTTGCACCTTCGGGTTCGGAATCGTTTTCTGTTTCAGAGGTTTCATCCAAAGTGAGATCTAGGTTTGTATCTTCACTCAAAGTGCCTTTCCTCCTTTCGTTTGAAAGTAGATTTTTGGCTTTAAGGGGTTGTTGATCCTCTAGGATAGCCGAAAAATAGGGAAATACGATCGTAAAAGACCGTATTTCCCTTTAGGCTTTCATGCATCGATTTCGGAATAGAACCGTTTTCTCTTCTCCGGAGGAGGTGGACAATCTTCATTGTTTTTCATCTGAGGTTCCAGAAGTTTCCGTTCGATGGTTTTACGAATCGTTGGATCTAGTACCCCGAGATTATGAATGTCAGCAGGCGACGGTTCTTCACTATCATCAATCGGTTGAACCGTATTGATTCCAGGTTCTCCATCTCTAGGATCACCAGTAAGAACAAATTCATCTGCAGGGTTCGCAGTCGGATATTCATTAACGGCAATATACACACCATCTTTATCCGTATCCGGGAAGCGATTTACTTTAAGCTGTGACGTATCGTAGGCGTTGGCATATTTTTCATTATCGAGAATTTCATTCACGGTATTGTAGTTGAAATACATTGCAATCCGATAGGTTGAATTCTGATCCGGATTCTTAACCACGAGCTCCAGCGTATTCCAATCTACCTCATAATCCCTACCATAAATGAGATCCTCATTATTTTTAAGCACTTCAACGGCAAGCAGTGTTGCCGGATTCATTCTCCAGGAAATATGAGTTCGAATCACACGAATGTGATCGTTATCAAGAAGACCCTGTAGATTCAGTCTATCTTCTAAGGGGTGACTTTTAGGATCTTCCGGTGGATCAGTCTTAAATATAGAAGTTCCGTAGAGTTGCATTCCATTTTTCTCAGCTGGAAATCTATCTAGGATATTAGGAATGGTAAACAGAGGGAACATGGCATCATAGTCAGATCCATAGGCATTCTTTGCCACAAGATCTGCGGACAGATCAAGTTTCATGTTTCGAAGGGCCTCTAGGAAATAGCATCCAGGAAGATTGAATTCCGTGCTAACTCGAAACGTGATCGGGTATCGATCTTCACTCATATTTTTCCGGTTACCACTCTCCATGGTTAGATCCTGGAAGGTGAAGCATACACGATGAGTATAGTACAAAAACCATTCATCAGTTGCACTTGCGTTTCTAACCTTATAGGTGATAGGGTATCCGGAGCAACTATTTAACCTTTTAATGAGGATCGGAATGTAATCCAGACTCTCATCAAGATCCATTCCGCAGATTTTTGATATGGTTGCAATCAACCTCTTTGGAATTACGGATTCCAATGCAACCTGCTTTGCCTGGGTGATTCCCCAGACAAACTTATTCTGCATCATTTTATATACATTAATCTGCTGATCTAGTGTATCGAGGTTGATTGTAACATCGTAGTCTATCTTATCCCGATTCATACGGAATTTAAGAGAGTATCCATTCTTCTTATCTCGAATCGCTTCAAGCAGATAGTTTTTATCGGTACGATACTGAATGTTATGAAAATTGGTGGTGAGAGGGATTCCCTGCATTGGGCCACTATCATCCATCGTTGCAAATGTTGGCTGAATTATCAATTCGGGTTTTACCCGCTTCGCAATCTCTCTCCCGGAGTTTGGTCCAAGGATACGTCGCACATTTCTAGTAGCAAGTTCGGAAGACATCGAGGTATATTTGAAAAATTCTTTTCCAAATTCCTGCTTTATCATATCCTGAAGAGTATATCCTATGCACCCATAGATTCCAGATATGGACCCATTTGCATAAGCAATTAGACTCTGCATAATCTATTCTCCTTTCCGTCTAGGTCAAGGCGTTACTTTACCTCTCTGTTGAACCCCTAGATTTTTGATTTACTGTAATCTATTACAAAAAATTTCATCATAACAACTATTCAATGGTCTCCGATAGAATTGGTCTCGGGTGAGAGTCCCCCCACCCGAGGCCTGCATAGATCGCTCACCAAACGATGGTAAGTGATTCTCTGACGGTGATTTCGACTTCGATGTCGTATTGCACCATCTTGGGTTTCCTCAATAGAGGCAGTTGTTTTTGAATGACATTTCCGGACGGTTTCCTAAACTGGAATGATCCGGTAAGTTGTTTCATGAGGGCATCCTCGTCAGATCCTTTACTGGTCCGCTGAAAATCGGGCCTGACGCATCGGTGACCAGCCATGCATGTGGAGCGGAATCAATCCGCTCCACATCATTTTTTCTATTTTTTAAATATCATTCTGGTCTGGTATTCCAAAGTTTCACGACCACATCTAAAGGGTTTCCGATACGATCTCCATTAGATATCCACGGTGTCTGACATCCACAACCTTCAAAAGTACATACCACTGCAACTCCGAGATTTCTTTCTACAGCAATAGATGCTTCACTATTACAATGAGGACACTTTTTTAAATCTAACACCTTTTCATATTTGCTTCGATTAAACGGTTTTGAAACCTTTATCAAATTCTTCATGTTACAAATAAAACCTCCTTAGTCGTGGGTAAAATATATTTCGTTGATATCTTCAATACGAGAATATATCAGCTAAAATACAATTCACACATAGACTAAGGAGGTAGGTATATAGATGTTATTTTAGAAGCGTTTTTTCATCAATCCTATCCATAGATATCCGGAGATCGTGCCTCTTTTTCAAAGAAGCATTTCCAAGATTTCCGCCAAGTTTATTAGTTCCAAGTCCCATATTGGTAATGCCGAGCTTATAATATCTTTCACCTGCACACTTGTTACACACCTTATCATCTAGGCAATACATGGGACTTCTCAGTCGAACCGGATGATTAAGGTATTTGGTTGGTAGATCCGGAGTGATTAGAACCAATCTGGTCCCATCCATCAGATACTGATCGGAGTAATCTTCAAGATTATCTTTTGTAAGAGTTACCGTAAGTCCATTGACAGATCCGCAGTCAGATCCGGGTTCATCGATCATTACGGACTGAAATACGGCATAAAACTGCTTAACCATGTATCCTGAGGAAGCGGTCCCGATAGCCTTTGGATGCTCCGCATTTACTATACTATTGGCTGCGGTAGGTAGATCCTCTTTCTTAATACCGGTCATGTAGCTAGACTTCATGAAGTCAACCTCACCGGTGATAGGATTTTCAACAGCCCCTATTGCTAGGAACATATTCTTCAGATCGTTGATAGAGCCTCTGGCCCCAGATTCAATGAGATACATGCCTGGCGTTCCGTGTAGTACACGTTTAGCTTCATCGACAAGCTCATCTTCAACTTTTGTAAGATCATTCAGATTGTGACTTCTAGCATTGTCTAGAAGTTCTTTTTTCTTCTCTTCGATCTTTCTATTTGGAAGAATGGTTTCCATGGAATAGCTTGGAGAGAAGATCGTAACCAGACAAAGTCCCCAGAACTCATAGTTCCTAAGGTATTCAAAAACCGTCGGCACGATTCCATATACAGACTGCATACATCCATTCGCAACCATCTTCGATAGCTTTTTCATATTAGAAGCTGTAACTTCAACATTATAGAATCCATTGGGTACAACCTTAGTCAACTCGGTTCCTTCAATCATTAGTTTATTGAATAGAACCTTACCAACCGTGGTTTCAATCTCAGTTTTATTAATATACTCATTCGGCTTTAGAACGAGTTTATCCCTGAGATTAAATTCAGGCTTTTTCACATCGAAGCTTCTTTTCTTATCTTTAGGATTGAAGCTGGTGGAGTAACCAAATAGTCTCGTTATAGTCTTGATATTTAGCTCATCTCTTTGGATGGATAAAAGTTTTTGTTTCTTATCCTCACTAAGATATCCACCAACAGGTTCATTTCGTGTCATGTTATAGAAAGTCAGATATGCCTCGTTACCAACATTTCTAATCAACGAACCATCCTGACCAATGAAATTCTTTACAGATTCAGAAATCTGTTTAGCTTCAGCATTTGCTTCAATGCTAAAGCAAAGCTTAACACTTACCGTATCGCCATCGCAATTTCATTCTCTATTTCTCTAGAACTCTTATTTTACGTAGATTTTTATAGTATCACTAACAGTAAAATAATCACTTTTATAGATAGCTGATACTACAAATTGAAAAGGAGATTACTACGTAATGTCAGACTACAAGACTAATTCGGATATTATCCGAGAAATTCGCAGCAGATTTTTATTTAAAAACTTCAAAGAAGAACCCATAGATCTTAACGATTACAAAGGTAAACTCGTAATCTATGCAATCAAGAATATTACCAATGGTAAGCTCTATATCGGTAAAACCTCATACTTTCTAAACCGAGTAAATCATTACATATGGGGTTATCGTCACCCTAACGATCCTTCCGTTATCAACTACCCAATGACCCGTATCATTGCGAAAGAAGGTATTGAAAACTTTCGGATGATTCCTCTCTGCATCGTAGATAGTAGAGAAGATCTCGCAAAATTAGAGGGAGACTATGTGTCAAAACTTACGAGTTTGGGAATCTCTCTCTATAATGCGGAATTTCCACATAGAAATGCAGAAAAATCAATGAAAGGGATGAAAGGAACTCCTCATACGATCGAAACCAAAATAAAGAAGGCGAAATGGGTTGTAGCGATCAACCCGGATGCTAAATCCATGTATATCTGTACCGGAATGAAGATCTTTGGAGATCTCGTTGGAACCGGAAAAGATATGGTAAAGAATTGCACCAGACGAGGAATAAAGCATCAGGGATTCTATCTTATCTATTTTGGTAAGAACGATCGAGACGAGATCAAGAATGAACGTATGAAGTTGTATAAGGCTCATCTTGAATGGAAGACAAAACACAAACCAAACTATCATAATGCTAAATTTGAGGAATATCTTTCATATGTTGATCTCGTAGAGAAAATGGTAGAATCTCACTCTGTGAAGTGTTTTACCGATATGGGTTATAAATGCGAATTTCTAACCTATGCCTCATCTGGTAAAGGAGAAACTTATATGTCATCTTCAATAACAGACTATGAGACAGTGGTTAATAGTCTATAAAATTTCTAGAGAGAATTCGAATTCAATGGATTTCTCCATCTAGTGGACTATCTCTTCATCCTTCTCATTATATGAATGAGCTAGGAGCTTCGCACTTCGATCTAGAGCATTCCATCCCTAGACCTACTACTTAGTCTCTACACCTTCTTCCAGAAATTATCTAGAAGTTTGGCACGGTATTACCTGCTATCTTAGATTTATTTAAATCCAAGACCGTAGGCTTTCTTAGAAAGCGTATTCGTGACACAATGATGAAACATTGGCGTGATGTTCCGTGTCCTTATCTAGCTTTTACCGTTAGCCTATTCATTATGAATAGACACCGCTGGTTAGGCGTTCACGAAGTTATTCTTTTATCTCATTTCTGAGAGAGCGACTCCAATGGCGATAAATCTGTAGTCGCCGCCAATTGCACTTAGAAATAGATTTGAAATGGTTACCGTATCCAAAAACCTACTGGAAATCCTATCCGTTGGTAGATTTAGATCGATTACCGGATAGCGATCGTATTCGACAACGGTTCCGTTGAGACTAGTGATGGTTGCAGGAACCGTATCGATTGTACTCATAGGATAACACAGAGAAGGAAATATTGAGTTATACCCTTCGATAGGGTATCGTGTGATGTACACATACTTATCCGCAAGAGTATTCACTGCTGCCTGATAGAAAAGATCCGTCCATGTCATCGGTCGATTTAGAATCGTTGAAGCATCTGGAGATCCAGGTTTTAACGATTTAAACTGACCTGCGAGATGAAGCGGGATCTCATCTCCATCTTCAGTCTTGATGGTAATAATCTCAAATCTGGTTGCGTGAGAATTCTTGAATCTGTTGATCTTCTTCTCAATGTATGTGGTTGTAAACCGTTCTAGCTGATCTGCAATCCGAATGGTCCCACTCATCTGATATTCCCCATCGACAAGTTTATACACCGGATACTCGAAGCGATTTCTGAAATTGTCAGCAAAGAATTGGAGACAATATCTCATGATGAAATCATATCCAATAATAAGACATTTAGCAAGAGGAATCCCAGAATGAAACATGTCGATCGGATTATCTTCAGGTCTCTGATAGCCTCTGAAAGAAGGAACAGAGATGACATCTCTGGAGCCACGATCAATCGACTTTCCAAGAATAGCCCTATGGAAGAATCCATGTTTCTTTTCTAGAAGAGACTGACCATATTTCCGAATTGCCACCAGTTCAGATTGTAGGTTAAACTTCACCGCATAGTTGAAGAATCCAAACGCACTATCCTTCAGACTATTAGCATAACGAATGACAGAGTTGTAGTGGACATCAAGATCAGGTAGTACATGGGTACTACCATTTTTATCCACATCGCGATATTTGATAGGAATTACCAGCCATTTGGTGATGATGGAATCCTGAGGTTTAAAATCCTTAAGGAGTTTAATCCTGTCTCGCCTGGTGAGAGAATTGGATTCCTCGAATCGCATTTTAGGATATACAGAAATTAGCCAGTCGATTCCGTTGTTCATTTTACGATAGTCAGGATTCGATTCGTTGAGTTCAATCAGATATCCATTCTCATCCAAGGCCCAGGAACCTTCGCCAGAGGCACATTTCTTAAACTTTTTAGGCATGAGATTATCGAGTATTTCGAATATGAACGGATGAAAGAACCTACCATTGAGATCGATATATGCAAACTGTCGATTCTGTTCATCCGGGGTCCTGCCGAAAATCAACGGTGAAAAAAGCCCACCGTCGGTAGGAATATTTCCCGAAAAGGAAATAGGATCCGTGACAGGTTTTAGGTTGGAATTCATGATTATTCTATCGGTAACCAAATCCACTTCCATCGGGGCATTGGGATCTAGGGATTTTGCTCCCACGTTCTTTGCCTTAATTTCGTGGAGAAGTTCATCCTCAGCAGCCTCATTGGCAGCATGGAACATACCTCTCTGAAGCATGAGTTGGGATAGACTGATAGACATCGATGATTTCACCTCCAAAAACAATGAATTTGTTTATGATTAAGAATTAGGGAACTGTTTTTTGGCCTAAAATGCCACAAAATGAGCATTTTAATATAAAAAATAGAGACGGTACAATTATCGTACCGTCTCTATTTTTACGGATGTTAAGCGAGTGTCCACTCTATATATCGCTGGATAGCAGCATGAATGTCATTGGTTCCCATTTGTACATAGGTACCGAGTTCAGGCTGAAGATGATAGGAGCGACTTCTTGGACTTATCTGAATATTTAGAAACCGTTTGATGTTGAGAAGACTTTCAGAATCATCGATCCTAATCATCGCTTCAATGCGGTTGTTGAGATTTCTTTCTCTCAGATCCGCGGATCCAATGTATACGGATTTAGAGGTTGCATCATCGTTCCCAAACCAGAAGATTCTAGAATGCTCAAGATAGCGTCCAATGACACTGATTACCCGGAGATTTTGCTCAGATCCAGATTCGGTTGGTAAAGGTATCAGCGTGCAGATTCCCCGGATGATTAGATCGATGGAAACTCCTGCAGCCTCACACTCGATGATCTTGTTGACAATGTCAGGGTCATCCAGTCCATTTGCCTTGAGACAGACATATCCGTCTTTTCCGAGATCCTTTTGATGATCCAGCTCCTCGAGTATCTTCTTCTTGATCACATCTACACCGGAGTAGAGAACACCCGATACTCCTCTTTCGTCGCCATTGATGAGTCTCCTGAAGAGTTCTCTGAGATTTTCTGTTAACTGGCTGACCGGATATCTTTCTCCCTTGATATAGAGAAGATCGCTGTAGAGCATTGCGGTTTTCTCATTGAAATTCCCGGTACCGACAACATTGATTGCCCAGTCATTACCTTCAATGAGACAGATTTTACCATGCACCTTATATTCCGGGAGACCATATACCACAGTGCAGCCACTATTACGGAAGTATTCACTGTAGTCCGCATTTGAGGTTTCATTAAACCTTGCACGGAGTTCAAGAATACAGGTTACTTGTTTTCCCATCGATGCCGCATATGCCAGGGCTGCTGCAATTCTACTATTCTCTGCCATGCGATAGAGTGTAATGCTGATAGATTTACAGTCGGCTCGATTTGCTGCCTCATAGATAAGATTGATAAAGGTGATCATCGAGTCGTAGGGAAAATGCAGAAGCATTTCTCTGCCAGTCTTTTCGGAATTTGCCTGATGAACGTCAGCCATCATATCACCTTTGAGATAGTTGATAAGCTGTCCATGAGGGATTTCGAGATGCTTTTGACGATTGAGGTGCTGATAGGGAGTACTGATAAGAGGGTTATTCATGTTCTTATTCGGTTCCAGAATCGCAGAACCAAAGTTAATGTCAAAAGGAAGACTGGTTCTGTAGACATCTTCTTCCGGCTTAAGATTAAACCTAGAGCAGAGAAAGTTAACCGTTTCGAGATACCAGAGACTGGGTTCTTCAAAAGCAAATCTTCTGGCCCTATATTCTTCTTCTGTGAAAAGAATCTGCATGCATATGGGGCGCATGAATTTTCTATGGTGAACCATTTTGCGAATGAATTTCTGGAAAAGTTCATTTCCCTTACAAGATTCAGATGAAAGCATGATGTCAGCATTTCTCAAAATCCGGAAAGGAAAATAGCCATTCACAACATGGTTCTTGAAAATTCGAGTGATATATTGGGATATAAAAACCGTGGAGTTGACAAGGGTTTGAACTGAGGAGGAATCTTTTGGAGTGAAATTCATCCAGGTGGGTAATCTCGAAAGATCGATGATGCCATAGGTTTCCTTTTTATTGGTGAGATTGACGACAATGTAGGTTTTTCCACTTTCCACAATGGGCATCGGATCTCCCTTGCGTACAATGGTAATGTCGATAAAGTTCCGATATTTCTGATAGATGGGTTCGAGATCCTCCAGTCCGGCTATTTTTTCACCATACTGGAGGACATTGATCATCGGACGGCTATCTCCGATTTGAACGGATAGTGGACTGATTGTTGACAAAAGTTTTTCATAGTTATCCGTTGCCATTATATACTGGGTATCTATATACTCCAGAATCTCGTTCAGTAGCTCATCTCTCGTCTGTCCATTGATCGGATCGGTATAATCCGGATTGATCTTCTTCTTATGGATAAGAGCGCCAACTCTAACCTGGATGAATTCATCCAGATTGGATCTCCAGATGGAGAGAAAATTGAGTCTGTCCAGTGGAGCTAGATCTTCTCTAGTCGATTCCTGGAGAATTCTTTTATTGAATAATAACCAGGAAATTTCCTTGTTGACATAGTTCCATGAATTATACGGTTTATCGGGTTGTAAAACGGGATATTCACTCATGGTCAACACTCCTTTCATGATAAGAATATATCATCGAAAAGTAATTATAGGTTGTAAAAATAGTGAGGATGCCATTTTGGCATCCTCACTATGGTTTTTAGAGTTCGTAGACAATGTCGCCAGAAATCTTCGGTTGAGTTTGATTTCTTCCCAGATAGATTACCTTAACCTTATAGTCCCTGAGATCCACAAAAGGAATCTCAAGAATCCCACTGGAAAGTTCATATACCGATATTTTATTATTGATACGGTTGACGTTGATTATCTTTACGTCATCACGATTTGCGGCATTAAACTTTTCAACAAATAATCTCTGAGACCAGGTATCAAATTGAATATATCTATTTAGTGCGATGAAATTGTAGAGTGCATCAAGATCAAAAGTTGGAAGGTCTTCTCGCTGCTTGGTAGCGGAACCCATTCCAGCTTCTGCAAGCATCGTCTGGATAACGTTGTCATCGGTATTCTCAATGTTTAGATCATCCCACTCCTCTTCAAGGGTCGGAGTAAGATTTTCCATATAGGACTCAATAACTTCCTCAAACTCAGAATATTCAAAGTCATCACGATCAGTATTGAGTAGGCTTTCATAGAGAGCGGTATCTCGATGAATCCGATCCTTCGGTGGATTTGTATAATAGACTTCTGCCAGTCGATAGTACAACTGTACCTCCTCTGCATGATGTGAGGTATAGCTATTCATCCACTGGAGATGAAGAGATCGATCCATATCATCAGAATGCGTTGTGAGACTATAGTTTTCCAAAATTTTACCTAGATTAGCAAGCAAAATTTCGTGTAGTCTCTTTTCAACGTCGTTCGCAAGTACATTATTATCTTCCAGCATCTGATCATACACAGCATATTCAGAGATGGAATTCTGATATGGTACAACCGGTGCTACGTTGGTAACGACACTCTCATCCCCTCGTCTAATACTGCTTAGCTCAACGAGCTTTTCTGTGATTAGATTTTCCAAGGCATGATATTCATCGGTGTAAACATGTTCGTCAAACTCTCCAGGGAGCTCGTTCTGTAGAAGATTCTTAAGAAATGCGATTTTTTCTCGATTTTCAAGATTTTGATGCATATCCAGATATCTGAGTATGTAGGCACCAATCTGAAGAAATCTCATCAGATGGTTCACTTTTGCAATCTGATCAACCGGATTTTCATATCCGGGACTCATGACCATATATGGACCAAACTTATATAGAAAACAGTTGGGAATCGATTCATAATTATTATCATAGAAGCCATCAAGGCGTTCTCTGATGTGGTCATCCAAGGAACTCATAGATGTTCTCCTTCCTAGTAGATTCTTAGGGAAATGTTTTTAGCTCGGAACTTTCCTATAATTGGTTTCGTCACCACTAGTATATGGAAGAAGGTGAAAATCCGGTGGAACTGGATTCAATTAAACTTAAAAATTCACTATATTATATGGAATCGTTTATCATCACCTGTGGTGATCTTAATTTTGAAGTACCGAGAACGATGATCGCTTCTTTTAATGTTGAAAAGCAGTTTGAGGATATGATATACCCTCTATACTATGTGTCTATGATGGTCCCTCTGTGGGTGTATGAAAAGATCACAAAGGATCCTCGGAATCTATACGTAACCATGCATCTTCAATATACTCTTGTAGATGATGTTGACAGTGCATACACGGGAAGCCCTCAGTTCTATACAGAAATTAAGGGTAAATTCCTAGCCTATATCCCATATAGTACCCAGCCTGCGGATGCAGAACACCAGGATTCTATCTCCAAGGAATCGAAGACATACAACAAGACCTATGAGTACGATGAGGGTGTTCTTATGGAGATGGCGCTTTATAATGAGGCGGCATATAAGGCATCCTTTAATACAAACAACGCTGTTTTGGTCGGAGTTAATCCTGCAGATATCATGGGTTATCTTCTAAATGTGAATGGAATAAAAAACGTTGTTATGGATAAACCGGACAGGGCAACAAACTTTTCACAGTTCATCATTCTTCCTCAAAGTGGAGTTAAGAATATTCTTCGTTTAACCGATGAGTTTAAATTTCATAATGAAGGATCGATCGTATTCTTCGATCTCGTCGATAGCTACATCGTTAGCAAGAAGATAGGTTGTACGAGCTGGAGGAATAATGAGCATAAGTGTGTATATATTATGACTCTATCGAGTTATAGTGATGGAATGGATAAATTCAGTGGGATATATGTCAACGATAAGGAAAAATCCACACTTTTAGCCATCAATGAAGATTCATTTTCAATACAAAAACCGGATAGTTCTCCTCTATTAAGAAGCCAACCAAATATGGAGTTTCTCACCATAACAACAGCGAACGCTCTTCTCAACCTATTTACACCAAATAAAGAATTTCAATTTGCAGTCGATGATCTTTCATCGAAAAAATATAACGGAAAATATAGAATTCATAGTCTATCTATGATTGCATCTCCCAAGGGAGAGTATCTAGATCCAGTATTTACAGCTGTCTTTAGAAAATAAAAATGACTAGGTAGGATTATCCTACCTAGTCATTTTTCATATTAGCCTTCGTAGTCTGCAGCCTGTTCAGGAAGCTTCACGAACAGGTGATAGTTGGACTTAGTGAAAGTCTTCTTTTCAAGGGTAGCCTTTCGATAGTTCTGCAGCTCGGTGTGCATCAGATCGATGGTATCCTGCCACCTACGAACCAGAGCAGGATCGGGAGAAATTGCTTCTTCGAAAGTGTTAATCCTCTCCAGAAGATTGTAGATCAGATCTAGTACAAAGATTCGATCGGAATGATTCTTGATACTATCTACCTCTACAGCAATTGCATCAACCTCATACTGAGAGGGGAGAACCACTTTGATCTTCTTACGTTTGTTGATGATTGCTTCCAGAGCAGCCTCTGCTTCTCCACGATGGTAATCAACGAGCTTAAAGAACCTTGCGGATTCGAGGGTATCTTCGATGAGATCATAGTTCGTGAGGAAATCGGGATCGGTAACGATCTCAATGGTGGCCTCGGTTGCAACACCATTATACTTCTCACGGAGTTTAAATCCAATCTTATCGATTGCAAAGATAACCACGGCTTTGATATAATTGGATTTATTCTTCACAGCCTGATAGAAAAGTTCATCCTTGAGGGTCTCGCGACGCTTGTATACGTCGACCACGTTTCTATTGCACCACTCGACAGAAGAATTCACTTCATCATACTGACGATTCTCATCGGTGTTTACGCTACCGATGTTACGGACGATCTTATCCATAGCATTTAGGAGATCTTCACCATATCCAAAGTCAGCAACCGTCCTATCGGCAATGATTTCGACATGAAGCTCATTCTTTCCGTTGATCCATCTACGCTGAGAGCAGGCAATCGACAGAGGAAGCATGTAGATCATATACATGGCCTTCTGCGTACCCTTATCAGCAAGCTTTAACCGAAGCTGATTCTCCTTAAATGCGCGATAGAAGATCTCGACAGGAGTTTCGCTATAGATCACATGGCCAATTTCATGTAGAGTTAGAGCAACCAGTTCTCTGGGTGTAAAAGCCATACCACTACGGTCAAAACACATGGAATCGATCTCGAGCTTCCAATCTGGAAGTCTCTTCCAGATTTTGATGAGGTCGGAATATTTGATCAATTTCGAGCGATCATCTGCAGTGGACGTCAACCTTTCACAGATACCAGCATTCTCCTCCAGAGTCGGGAAAATCCTCATACCGAAAAAGTCAACATTTGCTACGGTCTTGGTGATCTCTACAGTAAAGTGCTTACGACCACCTTCAAAGGGTAGACTTGAGAGGGCTACCCCAATATTTTTACAGAGCTTATCCTGTTTAATCTTTCCCTTTAGAAAATCAGAAAAGGACTGCTCCAGAAGAGATAGAGCTTTCTCTTCCAATTGGACTGCACTTCCTTTCAAAAATAGAATGATTAAATCTATGAATTTAATCCAATGTTTTTCGGGGGTATGTTATCTATATAATTATCGCGACTTCGGTGAGTTTCGCTTTTATGAGCACTCACGGCTCTGCCAACACCGACCGAGCCGCTGCAATTAACCATGGCGTCCATCACGTTATACAAACTAAAGGATATCGCGACTTCGGTGAGTTTCACTGTTGTACATGATCATGGACGTGCTCACCACCTTGGTACCTCTCTCATCATTGGCGTCCGTCCTAACTATATAGCTTCAGGATATCATGACTTCGGCGTATTTCGCTCATATTGGTACTTTTGGTTTCGCTACTTACAATGGAGCTATTGGTGCTAGCGGCGTCCGTCCCATTATACTAGTTTCAGGATATCGCGACTTTGGCGTATTTCGCTGCTGTGTTCGCCAGTGGCCGTGCCGATCACAACCTCTACGCCTCCACCGGCGATGGTGTCCGTCCAGTTATACAATTTCAGGATATCGCGACTTCGATGTTTTTCACTAGTGTATACCTCACTGGCTCTGCTCACGTTACCTATGCTGCAGTAGATGTCCGTAGCGTCCGTCCCGTTTTCTCCATTAGTTTTAAAGTTTTTATTAAAAAATAAAATGACGGGAGAAGTGTAAATACTTCTCCCGTCCAACGATTTGATTAGTGAAAAAGGTTTCCGATGGCTCCAAAAACGGTTTTAACGAAATTCAACCATTTAGGAACCGAGGTGATGGAGATTTCAGTTCTCAACATCTCTCCAAAAGTGGATGCATTCGCATCGAGAATTCCGAGAATCATAAGAGAATCATGCTCAGGAATCTCGATAACAACATCCCTAGATTTGGGGAGGCGAATTCCCTTCACAGGAATTCTAGATTTTGCATCGAAGATCATGTTAAAAGAGTTGATAATGTCGGCATTTTTAGTATTCCCAACGAAATGTCGAATCTTATCGAACTCAGAAGGTGATATGGTAAGTCTCATATGAATAAAATCCCTCCAATTTTTTATCTAGAATTAACATTTGGTTAATCCTATACTAGGTTTTAATCAAATCTACATAGAAAGGTAGGAATAGGAACTATGCCCAAACCCGTTGAGATCTACATGCATATCCTTGTTAAAGATCGTGCCTATCTATCCCAGATTGGAGTAATGGGTCCGATCGTTCAACCTCTCAAGGTTAATAAGCGAGATGTGATCAAGATGGTTATGGCCGGCTGCAACATCTACGAGTATCTTCTCGATAGTAAGCAGACGATCAAGCTCACAGTTCACAACATCATGGACGATAAGAAGCGGCATGAGGATTACTTTAAGTCGCTCGAGACTCCTCCCGAGACGGATTACTTCTATATCGGCGATGATGTCTGTGAAGATGAAGAGACGACAGAAGCCACTGAATCCACAGAGGAAGCTGCTGTGGAGCTGGAAGATAAGCCCAATGAGGATGAACCGAAAACCTTAACGGCCGAATCCTACGAGTTCGAATACAATGAGGATGGAACCGTTAATGAGAAAAACATCCCCTGGAATCGCTTTTCCAGTAAAGAGGAGCGCAAAGCTCTTCGTGCTAGAATTAGAGAAATCAATTCGGTAGCCAATACCGATTGATCTATCATCCTTTCGAAATAGATGGGTGGAGAGAGAATCTCCACCCATCTATTTTATCCTTTTAACGTGCTTCATGAAATCTTGCACTACCGTATCGATCCTTGACTGCAACCAGTATTGGGATCTTCTTAGATTTTGCAATTTTATAGATTATCTTCGATTCTTCTTCACGCTTCCATAATCCATTTAAAACCACATAGTCTGAAGATGCCATCAGATTCATATCAAGCTTCAGGTGATCCATTGGGCTTGGAATATAACCAGCTTCTTTGATCAGTTTCTGATGATCATCATATTGATAGATTAGTGTATATGGACTCTCTCGATTCTTCGATAATTCCTTTTGCAGCTCTCTTCTTAGACGTAGTGTGATGGAATCATCTGTAAAATCATTGGTAAAGAAATTCGATAGATAATCCAACCCCTCGGATATACGATTCCAGTTACTGCGGAACAGAGCCTCATCATGAAGTGTGATCGTGAGGGGTTGTGAATAGAATATTCTCATTGTTCTACCGTACTCCTATTACTGACTTTAAAACAGATGATTTTTTCGTTTCCGTCGAAATACATCTTACGCAGAGTTGGACTGTCAAACTCCTCATTGATGAGTGCATAGTCACATTCGGCGACCAGAGGTTTCACGAGATCCATCGCTTCATCAAAACTGAGATCAAGTGATAGATCATTCAACTTTCCGACGATAACATCGAACAGGTTTTCAAACTCGATGGTACCATTGATATGCGCTTCCGTAAGCTTGAAAGCAAATGCTCCAAGTTTATCCTGGGAATTATATCTCTGGATTCCGAAGTCTCTCATGTCTATGGCGTTTGAGAGACTATCTCTCAACCTCGGATAATAGACATTAAGCCATTTGGGAACCACTGTAACTGGAGTCCTGGTGATTGCCTCGATCACTGCAGTTACCGGGGGAATAAATGCGATTTTCATTGTTTTCTCCTCTCTAGATCTTTAGTTCATAATGATATTCTCTGATTTTATCCGGAGAAACTCCAAAGTCTTTTTCACCCGGATAGCTATTCCTATGGATAAATACATGATCCAACCAGAGATTCAGATTACCCTTTCTGAGACTTCTGATATGATCTTCATCTGTCTTATCACCGTCAGAATAGATGTGTAGAATTACGTCAGTGGTAACCCCCATGTAGATTAGATATTTGAGGATTGTGTTAAATCCATATCCACAGGACGCGAAAAATAGGGAGTTTTGAGAGTCTGTATGTGGAAGATTTTTATAGACCGACAAAATGTCAAATGTCCCTTCTGCGATATGAATTTCAATCGGTCCATCGTAGAGAAGGTCGAATTGATTCCGCAGTCCATAGAAGGTATTCGGTGTCCTATTCATGAGATCGATGGTCAGTTTATAGTATCGACCAAAGAATCCAATCTGATCTGGAGTAAAGTCTCTAAAGGTGATTTTGTTATTATTCGAGGATAGAAAACCGATGTAGTTCTTTTCAAACTCTCGAATAGATCGCAGTGGTATATCAATGGTAGATCCGGTATTATCCTTTGAGATCTTTATACCATTAAATCTCATGAATTCTGCTATCGATAGGATGATTCGATATTCCGAGCATTCCTCATAGGTTATTGAAATACCCAATCTCCGATTGATATAGTCAAGCTTTTGTGCGTTTTCAGCGGTATCCCTTGGAACTGGAACCTTGAATTTTTTAATTCTATCTTTGAAATAGGAACTATTAGATCCAACCCGATTTAAGAAACTGATTCCATTTGTCAGATCTCCGGATACTCTAAGTCCAAGATCCTCTAGTGTTTGTACGGTAAGTAATCCAGAATCGTTACATTTAAAGCAACGATAGATTATGGGAGCCGACGATTGCTCATCCACTCGAATGGAAAAGTGTCCATGATTCGAAGTCCTACTATCTCCGCAATAGGGACAACGAACCACCCAGTTCCTTAGGTTTGAACTTGGTTTGCATACTGGGAGAGTTTTTAATAACTCAACCACCATGTGCTTCGTTCTGACAATATCAACACTCAACGTTCTCTACCTCATTCCAGTCAATGGAGTCTTCAAACTCTTCGATGGTCATTACAGGACCGAGCCTAATTCTTGAAGCTCTGAAACATGGAATTGGTCTATCCGATTTGGGATCTATTCCAAACTCATTTTCCATGTACCAGGGGTAATCTCTGAGAGGGAATACCTCACGAACAAAATCACCAAACCCTCTAAAATACATGTAGTACTTTTCTTCGAAGAAATAGAGACCGACACGTGAGTTTTTCATGAACATGGATTCGTTTGGATCCTTTAGAATGCATTCTTCCTCTGGAATGGTTATCCAACATTTCTCTTCGGTTGCTTCATCGAAGAGATTCTCTGGGATATTGTCATATTTTACAAAATCAAAAATCTGGTTTCTTCTCTGAAACATTTTAAAATATCTCATCAAATACGACCTCCTTTTCTCATTATAATAATATATGACTAAAACCTAAAAATAGAAACCTTATCCAGAAACATTTCCCTAAGATAGAACACATCTTTCCTAGGGAAAGGAGTTTATAGACCATGGCATACTATAATCTTTCAGAATTTTTCGAACTTCTGAAATCGTCAATAGGTATTAAAGACGTTCCTCTACCGGTGGATGATAATGAACTCGTCCACCATTTTGAGTTATCTGCACTGAGAGAATTCAGTATTCGTTATCCAGTGATCCGTGAAGTTTGGGTCACATCGGATGATGCGATCGACATGAGTCAACGATCCACCAGTGGATCTCTAACCTATATTATCCCTAAAAAGTTTTGGCAGGGAACCGAGATACTTGATGTTCTAGGTCTTCTTCCTGGTGGATATGGATCTGAAGCAAACATGTACATGCCAAACGTTGTTATCGGATCTGCTGACATGTTGATTGAATCAATTGCAGATATCAAGATGGCAGCATCTCTCGGGCAGATGATGACCCATGCACCAACCCATAGATTCGATCCTCCGGATAGGGTGACCGTGTTTAATGGATGGGCATCCGGTTCCTATCGGGTAGAACTGGCACTGAAGCATGATTTGAGTCTTGCAACCATTCCTGCTGGAGCATTCACCGATTTGAGACGACTGTCTGAGTTGGATATGAAGAGTTTTCTCTATAAGAAGCTAAAGAGAAATACAAATCTTGATACCGGCATTGGTTCCATTGATCTAAAGATCGATGATTGGGAGTCGGCTGATAGAGAAATGCAGGATCTTCTCAGAGAATGGGATGACACCGTTGAACTCGGACTTGAAAGGATCACCTATTTCTAAAAAGCAACTTAATAGAAGAGATGTGAGAACACATCTCTTCTATTTTATCATATAAAATATCCAAGACCTAGTTTAAACCCATGATAGGATCTAGGTCTTGGATATATTTTTATCTAAAAAATGAATCAAGACGAATGTGCGCTTGGGAATCACACCCTTTCAATCATCATTGATTCGTTAACTAGTAGACGATTTTCAAAATTCTTCCGGCGAGAGCCTGCTCAGTCTTGTGATGATCAGCAAGCTGTGTCTTTAGTCCTTCGGAGTTGATCTGGTCTGTGGAATCAAGCGCGTCTGCAATGCCAGATACAATTGTTGATAGTGACTGACAGAATTCGAAATTCACCTGGCTGAGTTCAATTAGGCCTCTAAGCTGACGATCTAGCTTCGATAGACTCTCAACCTTTTCACTGAGGCCAGAGAACTCTTTCTTGAACTCATCGAAAGATCCTTCTATCTTTTTGAAATGTTCATCAAGTTCTTTCTTCTGACGTTGATCTTCCTTATCACGCATCTCAGCAAGTTCTTTGCTAACCCGCGTGAATTCTTCGACCTTTTTATTTGCCCTCGTCTGCCGAAGGCCAATAACCGCTAGAATTACCGGGGTGATGCAGGTGATAATTCGCTCCAGAATCGTTAAAAAGTTCACTCCTTCTGACATGAAACACTCTCCCTCCTTTCCTATTAGAATAGAAAATTCATCGGGCTGGATATTCTGGATAAATATCCATCTTTAACAATTTACTCTGATGTTTCATCGTCGAGATGAAGGAGTTTCCTCTTCTGTCTAAGAAAGTGATTTCTGTTTGTTGTGTTTGTGCGATTCCGAGCGGCATATCTCTGCCGACTGGCTTTTTCCTTATTTTCTCTAACCGTTGGGTCCATAATATCTTCCTCGGCGGTGATATCATCGACCGGATCTTCTTCGAGATCAATCAAATAATCCTCTAGATTCATAGGGACAACCCCGCAATCGGACCATCATCTGGGATGAAGAAGATGGTGAGATCAACCAGTTGGCCATCTGGGCGCTTTGTCCATTCAACCCGGTCAACGTTACATAGATTGATTCCCATCGTATTGGGAATAGCCTCCAGAGGAAGTGGACTTCTGGTCTGAACCAACGCTGTCGGGTCCGTTGGTTTATTAGAAGATTTCGATACCGGGATATAGTATTTTGTAAGATTATTCATTTTTTAATAACCTCCATATGCAAAAAAGAATAAATAGGATAGGATTTTGGACCTATCCTATTTATTCTGCTGTTACAGGGATACGAGATTGCTGGCATGCTCAACCGTGGTAGAAACCTGGAAACTTTGGATTCCGATGGACTTTAGAAGGGGAATTCCAAGTCCCATTGCCTGGTTGATCACCGACTCGATATCGTAGAGAGCTTTGATGAAGTCAGGAATCTCATAGTCTGGATTTTTAGGTACAGCTATGGACGAGAGATTCATATGCTGAATGTTTGGATTCGTACTACAATAGATATTCCGATATAGGCGCTCATATGCCTCTGGGTACTCATCCTTAAACCAGACGATTCTTTTGTTGGATTCTGCTGGAGGTTTTATGGCTCTGGATGCGGTCATTCCATTTACGGATGCTCCGGTTTTTGATCCAGATGGAGTAGCCCAGGTGAGCGATTTAATCGGAATGATATTGATGTCGATTGGAAGCTCTAGCTGCTTCTCCGGCATGAGAGCATTCCAGAGCATGATTGCGGTAATCCCCTGTACACTATAGGGATTTTTATAGTGCTCCGGTTTCTTAACATTGGCCTGCTTAAAGAAGTCCATATTTCCTCTGGCAATCTCATCCTCCATGAGATCTTTAAACCCTAGAAACTTCTTAAAGATTCTCGTTGGATTAATTTCCTTACTCTGGAGAATTTCTTCCATGCATAGAGATGTATAGAAGTCTCTCACAAACGGTTTAGTTCCACTCTTGATGAATTCAAACCCTTTAATTTCAGGAAGTCCAGGAGCTCCAGTATCAAGGTCATAGAGTTTCTGACCCTCCTGAAGCATCGCCAGAGAAACGTAACGTTTCTTCTTATCTGCAAACATGATTCTCGAGAAGAAAAATTCGTTTTTCATGGTGAGAAGCTTTGCATAATCCGGAGTGATATTAAGAGAGTAGCAGAGAGTCTTCATTGCCGCATCGATCATCCGGTTTACAATCGCAAGTGCCACATTCGCTCCCGTGAAGTTTAGATCTTCCGCGGACATGTTTGCATCCTCCGGAGAACTAAATACCTCTTCGGTGATAAATCTAGTAAACTCATCGAGAGACACAAACACGGAATCCGTATCCGTATATAGAGATCTAGACTTATCCAGATACATGGCCTTCTGGAGCCTATCAAATATGGGATGGTTGTAGTGGACGAATAGATTATAGAACTCCCAAATCTCGGCTAGTAATCCAAGTATCTTTTTCCTGGACTCCCTAATCTCATCATCGGTTGTTCCTCTACCAAACGAATCATCCTCACAGAAATGTAACGGACCGTTCATGAGAATCAAAAGTCTAATCTTCTCCTTCATGAAATCCAACCTGGAAAACTCCATCAGATTATTCTTGAAGTACATGAGAAGAAGTTCTCCCGTAGGCATTCTGGAAAAGATTCTTTTTAGACTTGTGGAAAGACTATCTTCATAGGGAAATATGCAGTGGGATAGAAAACGCTTTACACAGAGATTTGAAAGATCCGATAGATCCATATTTTTTCCTATCATAGAGATTGCTTCATCAGAGATTCCATGAGTAAGGGCCCGATATTCCCGATCAATAGTATTGATCACATGATATACCTCAGCAGGATTTTCAAACATCATTCCATCACCAAGAAAATTCTCTATGGCGTTGATAGCAGAGGTGATAATATGCCTACCCTGATTGGTAATGGCCTCCGCCAGAAATATATTAAACATTATAAATCCGGGATACCCGAGACACCCGTATAAAGAATTAATGACAAGCTTCATAGCTAGCTGAGTTCTATCTGCTTCATTCCACTCGTCACTACCCTTGGGATACTGCTTTCTTCTTTTCTTAGCTTCTTTTCTCTGGTTCATTATATATAGAATGAACTCTATGAGAAGATTCCTCTTTTGATTATGGGGCAAGAATAGACATCCTCCACCAGCACATATAAGACGATTATTGCGAATGAGTTCAATGAGCTGGAGAATTGTGACTCTGGAAATTTTCGAATTATAGTTATTGACGAGTATCAATCGTCTATCGTTTAATGAATCTTCGATAACCTGGTCAAGATACTCCTCGACACGCTTGTCTCCGATCTGGTCTTTGCTATATTGAAGGCGAATGACTTCTGTCATCTTTTCCTTCCACTCGGCCAGATATGTAGAATTTTTAAGATCCATAATCTGTCCTCCGACGAAAAATTCTGGATAATGAAGCAAGTTTATTACTCCATTATCCAAATCAATATAAAGATCAACTAAAAAATACATCAATAGAATATAGAAAAAATAAAAAACGATGATCTGGGGAGGGATAAAACCTCCCCAGATCACTCATCGATGCCATCAGACCCAGTCCGGACTCCAGAGAATCCAGACGTCATAGGTCCCTGTGACATCATAGCATTCGCTATGGGTGTCACAGTAGACATCAATGTTTCCGTTCTTCATACCTCCGCGATCTTCAACAACGCGGAGGCCAAGACCCTCTATGTAGAGGACTGTTCCGAAGGATAGTCCGTTGACGGCACAGGTCCTTCCCATTTTTACATGGGAGAGGGATGCGGTGACCCCGTAGTTGGGATCATCGATGGGTTTTCCACAACAGCCTTCACAGGCGTCGTAGCCCGTGATATACTTGCTGCCGTAGTATTCCAACTGGGATGTGTCGTAATCCCAGTCGGAGAAGCTATTGAGGAGATCATTGTAGTACTCATCTTTTGTATTATATGAGGCTACAACGATTGCAGGGGTAGGAGCCGGAATGAGTTCCGGTTCTGGTTCTGAAGTAGGCTCAGGAGTAGTGATTACTTCAGGCTCAGACCACCGGACGTATCCGGTGTTCAGGAGCTCCTGATACTCCTTCCGAGCCTTCTCCTGGTAATTCCTGTCTTCAGAGATTGCCTTTTCAATCTCCTTGTCAGACAGAGAGATCGTCGTAGTCGGTGTAGATGTAGGTGCGGGTGTGGCAGTAGGTGCAGAAAGGACCTCGGTTCTGATAACCTCATCCACAGTTTCCATGGTAATGGACGTGGAGGTATCTACTGATTCCCGCGTCCGGTTTTCGTAGGTCGCGTATACCGTACCCACGATGCAGAGGCTCACGATCAGAGCCCCGAAGATGATAGTTTCCTTAATCGATTTCATGATTATTTTCCTCTCTTTCCTTGATAATATTTGAAAAATCTTTTTTTGTTGATAACAATCCTTTGAGATAGGATAAGATATGTGTCGTATAGACACTTCGACTTACACTGACATCACCATTTTTGAAGGGGGTTGACGTTTAATATCTCTCGATATGTACGTCAAATGAATGATCGTTCGATACCTGAATCTCGATCGACCTAACCAACTCTGTTGAGGTCGGTTTTTGGCCTAGCGGATTGATTCCAAGCTGTCCAAGCTGCCTGCGAGAAATTTCCCACAGTGCAGTGGCTTTACACCGGGTGCTGGGGGCACCGATGAGCTTTCCGTCAGTCCTAAGACTCATACCTTTCATCATATCACCTCCTTTTCGAAGGGATTTGATGCCAGCCTTATCTTATCTCTTTTTAAAAATACATCACTGAAAAGCTATAGATATACGGTTTTTCAGGTAAAACAAGCGTTTAATATTCAATTAATCTACGTAATCCTATACATGGAGGTTAAATGACTCATGGGTATCATTGAAGATATCAAAAACTTCTCCCCCGCGGATACCAGTGTGCTGGGTAATGCAGCCGTTGAATCCGAGGTCGTGATGAATGTTCTTCGGAATGGCTGCTCTTCCGATGAGGAGTTTGCAGCTCTTCTTGAATCTGCCGGCACTGAAATGGCTCTATATGGGCTGATCAGCGACGAAAACATTGCCACTGAGGTGGTAAAAAGAATTCAGGTTAACGATTGGAAGTCTGCCAACTTCAATCGGATTTGCCGCCGTACTGCCATTCGTCTGGCTATGCTCAACAACGATGCTCTCTATGCAAAGTATCGGAAGTATCGTGATCTGCTTCTCGAGGTTCGTGAAAAGATCTACACCAAGTATCAGGCTAAGGCCAAGGTTGAGACTCGTAAGATCATCAAGAATGCTCGCAATAAGGCTGCCAACATGAACAGCACTGCTGGTAAGTCCATCACCGAAAAGATGGATCAGCAGATTGCTGAAGCTGAGGCTAAGAAGTAAAAAAAAGAAATGAAGTGGAGACTGGGTTTTATCCCAGTCTCCACTTTATCACCTCTAGAATCTGCTGATCCTATCCTCTTTCATATCCGTATAGACGGCTTCGAAGAAGCTATCCAGCCGATCAAAGCTCATCCAGTACCAATGAATAGAAGGCTCGATATTAGAGGAATATTTCAGCAGAAGTTCCATAATGTATTTCATGAATCGAGCTCCAGGCTCTCGCTCGATTCGAATACTATGAATAAACGCAATCCCATGGGCACAATGGGTATCCACCCAGAGATCAACCTCACCAGTCTCCTTTCTTAGAATCAGATGAGAGTTTCCACCTTCTCCAGTAAGGACTATCTGATATCCGTTCAGAAAAGTGATTCGGATAGGATGATCATAACGCCCTTCGTAGAGGATATCGGTATATTTATCAAACCTGCTCACATTCCTTCACTCCTTTCATATAAATAATATATGAATAAAAAATCTAGATAGGGATTGGTAATCCCTATCTAGATTAATTCTTAGAATTGTTTTAGGAGATCTTCAAACTCCCTACGATATTTAGTCTCGGGAGCCACGATGATTCTACCTTCTTTGGAGCCGATGGACACGGCTTTGTACTTGGGATCGAAGGTTGCACTCTCAGTCGCAATGTCATAGTCTTCTACGATTCGGTTAATTTTCTCCGAGTTTTCCAGTACAAAATCACAGTAACTTTCCATGACAGTCTGGAATTGAGGCTTACTTACGATCTCTTTTACGGGAATTTCTTTGTCAATGTAGGCTTCGGCATGAGACGGAAGATAGACCCAATCGTAAGCGCACAGACGGCCCGGTCCGATCACCGTTGTGCTTCCGTCTGCATTCTTTCTCTGGGGTACAAGGGACCTTAGAGAAAATGCAGGTTCAATTCCCTGCATAATGGATCTCATCATCTTATGACCGGGACCATTTTCATCATCTAGAGTTTCTACAACCCCATGGATTTCATTGGGATTAGGCCAACTAAGGGAGGTAATTCGATGAGAGGTTCTCAGAGGATCGATAGTAAGGATACGCTCGATTGTAACCTTACCATCCATGGGAACCGGATGACCGGCCTCACCAACGAAACTACCCCTCTTAATGAGTTCTTGAACAGGCTTATCTTCAGACATGGTCTTGATCTGCTCTGCCTTCCATAGTCTCCTATTTCTATTCAGACCATAGAATGCCTGCAGACAGGCGGAGAATCGAAGATAGTTTAATCCATTCTTTTTCCCATCATCGAGAATTTCAATCTTCGAGCTATCAGGAGTGGTCTGTTCACAGACCACATAGTAATCGTTATATCGATCATTATAGATGTCAACGGGCATGAAAACACATCCTTTCTTGGATTGATTGATTCGTTGTATTTAAGAGATTTGTTCAAATAGCTTGATATAGGGACTTCAACAAACCCCTTAATACAGACAAGAATACCAACACAAGGTGGTGTAATTAGGTTTGATTCTAAATAACTATCAAATACTACTATCTGCATTGGAGACAGCAAACACCATGAAAAAGCTTGCAAGCAATTGTAAGGCTGCTATTCGCCATGGATGTTTTGAGCCGCTTGCAGATAAATATCGACCCATGATCAATGATCTTCCTCTCGATATGGGGATTATTGACCTTGCGGATATTCTATCCTGGGGAGTATATACTTCTAAGAATGATTCCACCACAGCAATGGAGCTCCTAACGGCCCTTGCAAATAGATATAACAGTGAAAAAAGTTCCATCATGATTGAAGAGACAGATAATTTCAATCTTCTCATGTTTATCGCCACCGATAGACCGGTTGAATATCTGGAACAACTCGATCGGGCTCATCGTCTTGGCCTTGCACGAGCGATCTGTTGGAATTTTGAAACCTCAGATTATACCGGGACTGAAAATGAAATCGACGACTATGATAGATTTGTCGATTGTATGTGTAATCGGTTTATTGAGGGGAAAGACACTCAGACAATTCTAAATGAAACGAAAGAAGATGTTGGTTATCACCATAGAGATCTCGAAAGCCTGATCCAGATGATTTCCAATCTTATTCAGGGAAATGATAAGATCAATCTTATCAAACAGATTGGTCATATGAGGATGGTTCTCGATGATGCAGAGGATCATGATCAGCTTCTTGAAACCATGATATCCAGATATGGAAATATCATGACAAGGACTGAACTTGGTTGGCTTATCACCTCCATCGATACCAACTTTAAAGCATTCATAGAATCCACAAGAGGATGGAACGAACTTAAACTTCCGTCATATGAGATGGGTTCTCTAATCTGGAATCTTGATTCGGACTTTACAAATCTGAATATGGCGATGGGAAACGACGGTCGGCTAACACAGGAAATCATTCAGACTGCTCTCAGAGAAGTCTATGATCGATTCCATGAATACTGGTTTGCCAGATCTGAATTTGAACATGCTATCATCGATCTAATCGGTGCCTATAGAGAAAGTGGAGGAGATTCTGCCTGGTTTAGTGGATACTATCTCAAATCCGTTAAACTATATCTCCTACAGGATATCAGCTTCAAGATGTTCTGTGAAGATCTTGGAGATGAAGGTATCACCAGATTGAAGCTTGAGGCCGATGAGGAACTATTCAGAAACCTGATCTATAGGTTCAATGGCCTTGAAATGTCCACGGCATCAGAATCCGTTAGCAGTGAAAAACGTGTAATTAGACGCGAACGGGAACTCGATGCGAGGGAACGTGCGCTTGAGGAGCGTGAGCGTCAATTGGAATCTAGAAATAGATCAATGAAGAATCGTAATCAGGAGACAGATGAGGATGAAGATATGGACCAGGATGAGGAAGATGAGCGTAGCAATAATCGTGACTATGACATCGACGCCTCACAGTCAACCAAGGGCTATAGAAAATCTTCAAAAACCGTCTCCGATGCCAGTAGAAATATCTACAACGCCTATCATAAATTCAAGAGATCCGAATCAGCGGTGACCTCTCAGCTGGATAAGATGCTTTCCGATGCAAAGACTGCTTTTTCCGGTGGAGATAAGACCGAAGCCATTCTCAGTGGTAAACGGTGGACGCCTACATTGATTCTGAAACAGGCTCTCAGAACAGCTGCCATCTTCGCTTTTAGTAAGATAGGTGGTATTGTCTATCTGGTGACAACCGTTGCTCTAGATAAGAAGAGAACCAATAAACAGAGAAGAGCAATTCTTGGTGAGCTTGATACCGAAATTCGTCTTCTCGACGAAAAGATTGAAGATGCCCGAGGAGATGGAAATCGACAGGCGAAGTATGCTCTCATTCGTACCCGCGGTGAACTACAGCGGGCAAGAGACAAGATTCAATATAATCTCTCTGCTAGCAGAGAAGATCTAGAGACTGCAAAATCCATTATTCGTGGAAAACGATACGGTGGAGATAGGAGGTAATGATAATGCCAAGATCTTTTGCGGACTTCCTAGATTCCATGATGATCGCCCTAGAGGCAGATGATATCACTCAACAGGCTCAGGACGATGCAAGATCTGCCATGGGTGGCGGATCCATGAGGACCGATGATAATGGTCCTGAAGAAGATATCTCGAAGACCACTGATATCTTTAATCAGACACCTGAAGATATGGTTGGTGATAACGAGAATAATGAAGAAAATCCTGAAGATCAGGATACCACTGAAGATCAACCTGATGAGAATCAAGAATCTGGTGAAACCCAAGCGGATGATCCAAATCTTCAGGAAACCAATCAACCTAAGAATGAAGATGACCCAAGTTTTGCTAGGAAAAATCCTATTAGGGATAATCTTGCCCAACTATACAGCATTGTGAGTGGTGATATTGAGCTCCTCACATCATCTCTCAATAGCATGAATGATCTTCCTTCTATAAAGGTCACCAATGCGGTTCTTAGACATCTTAGGAACTCCAAGAACTACATTTATAAGACCCTTACCGAGGATGCTGCAGATCTTGATTACGAGGAACTTCTTAAGCGGTATATTACGCTTAAACGAGTATATGATGTGTGTGTCAAGATGCTCGAGATCCATTTCAAGGATGAGTCTCGTTTCCAACTCGGTAAATCAAAGCATAAAAAATAAAAATAATCTAGGAGTGGGATTATCCCACTCCTAGATTATTTACTCTTTTAGTCGTCTGGATATTCTCTAGACGCAAGATCATATCCAAACCAGGTTATTGAATGAAAACTACCCACATGGCATTCCGCAATCCTCCAGGTTCCACTACCCTGCGGAAAATTTGCCTGGAATACTACGTTTTTTGGAATTTCATAGACTTCATCCATGATGATCACAGCTGCCGCATAGGCTCTTGCCGAGACACCTTCAAAATTTCTTGTGTATGCTTCGAGATATTGATAGGGAGCAACCACAACATCATAGACTGTATTTGGCCAATATGGCGAATCGACCCTATTCTTCAGAACCGCAAGAGTATCGAGAAGCTGTTGCCATTCACAACCACCAGCTTCATTGAAGCCAACCTTAGCCATGATATTGAGATCGTATTGCTCCTGTTCCCAGAGTCGTTTTGCCTCCTGAATAATTGGAGAATCTTCTGGAAGGCCAGTGGCTCTTGCTGTTTCGGCTATTTCATGATACATGTTTTGTTTCTTCGTTCGATATTGACCAGGTTGTAAAAATTCCGTTGGTTCCGGTGGTACTATACTGGTATCCAAAATTTCTTCAGTAGGTTCTTCGATCTCAGAAAGGGGAGCTGTATTTAAAAATAGCCTCTTGGATCTATGGTTTACATCATATTGATGCACCATTTTTGTCTCTTTTTTCAGAATGAATGACGAATTAGACTCTTCTGCACATACAATTCTATCGGTGATATCACTGGCAATGGTACCATATAGATTCTCTGTTATGTCTACGTTCATAGGGTATACGTTCTTAGTAGACAGGATAGCACCGGCGATCAGAAGAGAAATGATCATTCTGAATAGCTTAGGAAGAATTCTACTCGTTGAGATCAACATCCTTTCTTTCGTTTCTCTGGCTCTGTAACTGCATGCCATATTACAGAGTAAGAATACACAATCGAACGACGTTCATCTATATAAACTTCCTCTTGACCATGAGGAAGGGATAAAAAATAAGGGATGATAAGTTGGGCTCTCATCATCCAATTACGTTATTGTTCCAAATAATGTCGATTTTTGTATTATTTACTTGACATTTTAGATAATGGAGCAAGGACAAATCCATTAATTACATGAAATAAAGGAGAGAATTCTATGTATGATGTGAGGTTGTATAATGGCATACGTAAATCCAGACACACTCCAGGAAGTCGCTAATATTCTGGATGACTTTGATGAGCCTACGCTCATTAGCCTGTTTAAAGACCAGATCATCCATGATGATAGCTACGTCAAGATTCCGATCAATCATCTTGAACCTCTATATATCACCTACAAAAAGGCGATTGAAATCAAATCCTCGGATGAGGATGATATGGATGAAGTTCGTGTAAGATTTCAGAATATCTGTCGAGCAATAATCCAGTTTATTGAGGCTAAATATGGATTTGATCTAGACAACGAGTGGCTTGAAACTCAGTTTGGTGATCTTCCGGCGATGACCATGGCTCTATATCGATTCTTTGTAATCGACTTTTTCTATGTGATTCTTGCAGTACTAAATAATTACATCGCAAAGAATAGTAACTCTCTCTATGATGCCTTTAAGGACGTGGCAATCAAGAGAGATGTATCTTCTCTAACCAATCATAGGACAATGTCTCCTGTATATGCAACCATTATGTCTTCTCTGTTTGATGTGACAGACTATTCTTTTACACTGATAGACAACGAAACGTTGTTCGACTATATTAATGATAAATACTCTCCAGCTACGATCATTCATGGATGTGTAGAACGCGGTATAATCACCGGTGACTTTACACGTACCATTGCAGATATCTATAAACATAACCTAGAACTGCGTTCAAAGGTTGCAATAGAACTCGCATACCGTATCAAGGAACGTGGATATCTCCCGGAGAATGATGTCATTGTATCGATTGAAGAGGAAATAGACCCAGGTTCTCCTACAGAAGAGCCCGCATCTGAATCTTTCACCGATATCGAATCCGACGTAGATTCCAAATAAACATAGGAGGAATATATCAATGGCAGAAGAGATTAGACTGCCCGAAGAAGACAAACTCCCCAGCATATATATCACCAATGAAGAGTTTGAGACGTACATGAAATCTCTGGACGAACTGACTCTTCTAGAAGCGAGTACACTCAAACGTAACGTTGATGAAACGATTCAGCAGTGGAAACTATGTAAACAGGCTTTAAATAAGCTTGGATCTGAATCTGTTGATGAAAAGCTTAACAACAGCATTGTTGAAGCAAACATTCTTAAGTCGATAGATCTCGATAGCAAGGAAGATTTTATCCAAGATTATGAGCGAAATGTCTCTAGATTGGATAGGATTGCTGAAAAGCTCCTTGCGATCATTGAAGAGCATAAGGATGAGGTTGATTCAACCAAGTATATGACAGAGCAGATGATCACGATCCTCAATAGGAGATTGGGTGCACTGAATAAAGAAGATCCTAACTATGAGTATGAACTGAAGGCTGGAACCACCATCAGAAAGACGTTTGAATATAGACTCAAAGGTAGTCAGGATATTATCAAACATTTGGCGACTAAGATGGTTTCCTATGTGAATACCCATAGGAAGGAGATTTCTAAGAGTATCCGTGAGGAAACTCGGTTGATCACGTCTGGAGTAAAGACGAGAGCTATCAAAGATCTCTGTCACCAGTTTTCCGAGAACACGATTGCTAAATTTATGTACTATCTTCGGGAAAATATGAATGATAGTGCAGAACTTGTGATCATTTTTACAAACTTTCTTGCTCACCTACTAAAGTACGGAAAGTCTAAAGGAGAAGATTCCTATATTAAGATTCTCATTCTAGACTTCGTTGATATCTATAACGGTATCTATGATATTCCGAACTATAACTCGAGTGAGTATATGGAGTTTTTCTATGAGAATATCACAGAAGTTCTAGGAGGTCTTGTAGAGTCGTTCAAATGGATTAAGAAATGGTGTATCATTTCTGATCTTAGTGACTGTGGTCTTACAACTCCTTTGGACGAACCTGCTGAAATGAAAGGTAACAACAACCTGGAAGACTTCGAGTCTGAATAATATATCGCGACTTCGGCGAATTTCGCTGATGTAAATACTTATGGTCGTCCCTACAGTCTTCTCGCCTCCAGCAGCAATGGCGTCCGTACCATTATGTATAATAATAGCCTCAAGATATCGCGACTTCGGGGCTTTTCGCTAGTGTGTACTTGGATGGTTCCGCACGTCTAACTTATGCTGCAGTAGATGTTCGTGGCGTCCGCCCCGTTTATCTATCTGTGAGGATATCGCGATTTCGGCGAGTTTCGCTTATGTGACCTTCAGTGGCTTTGCCTCCACCAACCTCGCCTCCTACCTCGATGGTGTCCGTCCTAATTATATACATACAGGATATCGCGACTTCGACGCGTTTCGCTCGTATAAGTAACGATGGTGCCGCCTATAATTCCGGCCCCAACGATGGCCGTGGCGTCCATCCCGTTTTTTCCACTAATTTATAGCTTTTTATTAAAAAAAGGTATCTGGTTTCATACCAGATACCTTTTAACACTCCTCTAATACATCGACTATTCCGTATAAGGAGTGATAGATAATGGCAAATGAACTAATTAACGATGGAAAATATATTTTCATCAACACACAATATGCTGAGGCATATATCCCTGATGAGATTTTTGATAGACCAACCGATGATCCTACAAATTCTTCGTTAGCGTACGATACTGGAGAATCTGTTACCTCAATTGGAATTTTCTATATGAGATTCTATGATGCTGATGAGATTACACCTGAACTTAGAGAAAAGACCCCGGTTAAAACTCTAAGTTATCCAAATAAGATAGAAACGGTCCCAACCGGTGGAATGACAAAAATGTCTCTTACCATCAACGGTCAGACCGATATCTATCGTGTATATCTCTATAACCACGGTGATGTTCTCATGGAAGCGGCTTCGAAAAAATCATATGTGAACACGGAGATGTTTACGAAGCTTATAATGTCTGGAAAAATCCCAAGATCTCTCACATATGATGAGATCTATTTTAATTGGCTGAAAAGTTTCCAGATTAACGGGATCAATCCTGGGATTCCTCCGGTTCTCATGCAGGCGGTTGTTTCCAAAATGTGTCGATCTGCTAACGATCCGACTAAACAGTTTAGAATGATTATTGGTAGGGAAAAGGTAGATCCTCATGACTACATGATGTTATCAATGAATCAGGTGTCTGCATACTCCTCTGTAATGTCCTCCATGTCATTCGAGAGATTTGCAGAAAAACTAACCACTTCTTTAATCATGACAAAGGAAGGCATTCCACAGGAGCCTTCCCCGATCGAAAAACTTATTACGATCTAATGAGCTAGTAGGAAAGGGTTTATCATGTTAATGATACCCTTTCCTATTTTTTATTTCAAATATTCAGATTCAGTCAATCAAAACCATGAGATCTCCATATTTAACAAGGATATAAATATTATATTATAGATAACACGCATTCTCATAAAAGGAGGATATCGAATATGCCGAAACCCTATCAGATCGTCCCCCAGGGGAGTCTGTTTAGGCCCAAGATCGAAACGCATATCAACGATAACAGTGAAGTCTCCACCTATGTTCCCAGTGGTGGTGGCGATCTCACTGCCGTTCTCTGCGTTTTCGCTTCTCCCAAGGGCAGAGACAATAAGGTTATTACGATCAGTAACGGGCTGAACCAGTTCCTTACCGAATATGGTGTGGGTCCGTTTTCTGTCTATGGCCAGCCTCTCCTCAACGCCTATTTTGCCGCGCGTGCGGCCACCGGGGCCGGTGCCATGGTGCACTGCCTCCGCGTTACCCCGGCCGACGCCAGCTACTCCAGCGCCACCCTGATCGCCAAGTACAAGATTGACGAGGAAGATAACAAGCTTCACGTCCGTTTTGTGGTGAAGGGTGCTGACGGTGACGCCTACCTGGCCGATACTCATGTTGACAGCGAACTGGTCAACGCCGGCACCGAGTCCGGTGAGACCAGCTATGGCCTGATCTCTCTGAATGATCTGGACAGTGCTGTTGAGATCGATGAGGATAACCCCGATGGCGAGGGCTACTATTCCGTGAAGCTCTTTACGGTTGCCTATCGTGGTAAGGGTGTCTATGGTCAGAACATTCGTTTCCGTGTTACCACCGATCGTGGGTCTGACAAGACCAACGACTACAAGAACTATACGTTCGAAATCTATCGTAACGAAACCGTCTTGGCTCTTGCGGAGTCTCACTCCGTGACCTTCATCGACGGCTCCACCGACGGCAGCAAGTCTCTCTTCTTCGATGACGTCATCAACGACGAAACCGATGGTTCTGAGATTCTGGCCGCTGTCTCCTTCCCCAGTGGTTTCGAGACCATCTACAACTACTACGTTGAGAATGTCGATCCCGATACCACCTTCACCATGGATGACTTCGATGTGCTTCTGGGTCTGGATAAGTATACCCGCAGTGGCACTATTGATGGCTATGTGATCGATCCTGCCGATACCGTTACCCCGGCTGCTGGCGAAGTCCCCGTTGACCTGGGTGCTGTTACCGGTATCGCTCTGCTCGGCGGTTCTGATGGCTCCATTGGCGCCGATGTCGATCCCACTACCCGTCAGGCCGCTCTGGACACCCTCTACCAGGATGCCTTCGAGGGAGACATTGATCCCCTGATCAAGTCTCGTTTCCGTTTCCCGACCACCTTCATCTTTGATGCCAACTTCAACGTTGCGACCAAGGCCGCCCTGGCTCAGCTGGTTATCGATCGTGGGGACTGTGTCGGTGTCTTCGACTTTGGTACCGGCATCCTGACGAAGGATATGGTCCAGGCCTACTATGAGGCTAACATCGCTGGCCTCTTCGATAACTATCTGCTTGACGTTGAGCCCTACTGCATGCGTGTCGTTGATCCCTATGGTCACAAGTCCGTCACCGTGACTTCCACCGCCTGGATGATCAGCGCCTATCTGCAGCACATCGGCAGCTGGGGTGGTAAGCATCGTCCCATGGCTGGCAACCGGTTTGGTGTCATTAGCGGGATCATTGACGGTTCCGTCTATCCGCTGTTTGACGAATCCATCGATGTCGACCAGATGGATGATCTGGCTGACCTCAAGCTCAACATCGCCAAGTACAACCAGAATCAGCAGGTGGTCCGTTCCATGCAGAACACCACCCAGAGCAAGCTCTCCGCCATGACCGAGCTCAACAACGTGCTCATCGTGCTGGATGTGAAGCGTGACGCCGAGCGTCTCGTCTCCAACTACGAGTACGATTTCATGGAGCCCGAAGACATTGCTCGCTTCAACAACGACCTGCAGGTCATCACGACCAAGTATCAGAACACCCAGGTGCGTCGGATCAGTGGCCGCTTTGACCATAGTCAGTGGGAAGCTGAGCGCAGCATCCTGCATCTCTATATTGAACTCGTTCACAAGGACCTGGTTAAGACCGTCATCATTGAGATCGACGTCAACCGGGATTCTGAGTAATTAGAAAGGAGGTAAGATAGAATGGCTACTCCCACTAAAACTGCTACCACGAGCCCGCTGAGGACCATTCAGAGTAGCAACATCGGCGCGAATGCCGGTAAGGTGCTCAAGAACACCAAGTCGTTTGAGAACTTCTCTTACTTCCTTGGTGGCATTGATGTCACCCACCAGAACCTCGACAAGTTCACCCCCTATATCCGGGGCGTGTCCCGCATTTTCCTGCATAAGCCTCCCACGTTCATGAACAAGCTCGATAGCCAGATGACCAAGGCCTTCAAGACCTATCTGGAAACCGGCTATAAGGCTGTGTCCGGCATTGCCGACATCGACGTGGAATTCACCACCTTTGAGGGTGGCTTCGCTGGTCAGAACTTCCAGACCGTGCAGCTGGCTCGGGATAACACCGAGTCCGTTACCATCAGCGTCTACGAGCTGGCCGGTTCTCCTATCCGTGAGTATCTGGATACCTGGGTCACCGGTGTTCGGGATCCTCGTTCCGGTATTGCTCACTATCATGGCCTCTGCGAGAAGTATTTCAACGGCGACACCGCCAATGGTCTTCCCTATGCAGAGATCAACCATACTGCCGAATTCATCTACACCACCTATGATCCCACCGGCCTGGCTCTGGAGTATGCGTGCATGTTTGCTCACTGCTTCCCCCGCCGTGTTCCCAAGGATCATCTGAACTATGAGTCCGGCAACCGTGACAATGTCCAGATGGACATCGAATTCTCCACCGAGAAGTACGAGTCTCCTGCCATTAATGACATTGGCATCTGGTATACCCAGAACTCCAAGGTCAACTGGAACTATCTCGACTTCACTCCGGAGTACAACAGCGGCAATGGCCAGTCTGGTGGCTACATGGGCGTCGCGTCTGACAACGTTGGCACCTACACCTATGGCCAGGGTCGTGGTGAACTCCACACCTTCACTGGGAATATGGCTGATGGTACGACTCTTACGAGCGTCACCCAGCTTGATCCCAACGTGTAAGATCCAATCATATGACATGGGAGCACCGATCGGTGCTCCCATGTTTTTTACACAAAAAAGATAGAGGATGGGATTTTTATATCCATCCTCTATCTTTTCTTTTTTAAAGGTATTCGCTGAGATTGCTGACAGCGAGAGAATCCAGGGGTCCAGTGGCCGTCTTTCGATAGAGCTCTGGAGACATCAGAGCTCTTCTCAGATAACCATAGGACATTCCAACCAATACACTCTGATTGTGGAAGAGCGCATCATCCAGTTTAAGCACCTGATAATCCTCGGGATTTCCAGAGGCTGAGAAGTCTGGAATGTCAAGAATATTGGATTTCTTTCTCACCAACGACCGTAGGATCATCTCACCATGTACAAACTCATATTTGATCCCCATCTGGAGCAGTTTCTCTGCAAATATCTGAGCCAGTTCACTGAGATTGGTTGCTCCATGATGGTCTTTACTATTTAAAATCTTGGTGAAAATCTTCAGGGGTTCGGTTAGCTCCTTATTCTTCACCTCGATGGTAAACAGAGAATCTGCATCATCAAGATCTTCAAGACTGAACAGGGGATCTGCCGTTCTGGTCCTAAGTTTATTCTTATACATCTGAAGCAGTTTCTCATTCAGATAGAATCTAGCTCCAGAGAGTTCCTCTATATGTCTTACCAACTCTCCCTTTTCATCAACTAGATCAAAGCACTGGACATAGTAGGTCTCGGAATCATCAAACTCCTCGACACTGACTTCACCCAGTTTAATGAAAAGATTGGCATCCAGATTTGATTCTTCCTTTAGACTGATAACCGAGCTTGTGGTTTCAAACACGTCATCATAGCCTTCGGAAAACTGGAGTTCAGAGGAACTTGTACTCTGACTATGTTTAGAACTGAGTATCCCCTGACCGATTGGTTCTGTGATCTTGAGAGCAGCTAGAGTACCTGCACTAAACATACTCTGGTTCATGTCGAACAGATGACCATAGCAGTATTTACAGATACCATCCTTACTATTACAGGTTATCGGAGATCTGAATCTTACAGTTTTTCCAATGAGATCCTTATCTCTTTTGGAATCTAGAAGTTTAAGATCTCCCTTCGAATCATAGTAGTATCTTCCGTTGAGCATCTCAAGGAACTGATCATCATTGATCGTATAGTCAATCCCCTGGATACTATCACACATCTCATAGTCGTCCCTAAGTCTAACCGCAATTGAACCGTTGCTGAGCTTTTTTGAGAAGCTCCCGGGTTTCCCCATGCTATATTCCACGAACGTTTCCTAGACATTTATAGGTGAAAGAATCATGTTCAATATTAAAAGCTGGAGATCGTGCTGTGGTGAGGTCAGGCCACAGCATTCTCTCATAAGTTATTTCTCTACGCTACGTCTACATAAGACCTACGCTTAGAAATATCAATGATATTAGACTTATTAGTCTTAAATTCAGCAGCTAATGTACCGAGCTTTTCTCCTGCAGCATATCGACGTCTAATTTCACGAATCTGCTCAGAAGTAAATTGTCTCCTAGCTTTACCATCGATTTCCGGATGATACCCGAAGGACTCAGTAATATCTGCAAACATTCTACCGGTCTTAATCTTCCATGTGTAAATCTCAGTTAGATTATACATTTTTGCAATTTTTCTAACCGGAACACCCTGTTTGAACAGTTCACACATTGCACGAAGATCTTCACGGTTAACATATGCATACTTATCCGGATCTCGTTTATTCAGGTTTTCAGCATGGGATAATAGTTGTAGGTTATCAAGATAATTGTGATAGCGCCTACCATCAACATGATCGATCTCAAGATTATCTGGAATTAAACCATTAAAAGCTTCCCAGACAATCCGATGAATTCGTTGAGTTCTTGGAGTACCTGGATCGATATTCTTAAGAGCAACTACGCAATAAAATCGATCGTTATAGTTGATTCTAAGCCACTGGCCCATCTTGATACTAAACACCGATCCGTACTGATTGACGAAGTATGGAGTGTTTCGCCATCTACGATAGGTCAAGTCGTTGATTTGAAGCGCATCTTCACATTTGTGATAGTCTAAAATTTCTGGAGCAATAGAACCCGTATTACAGGGAAATTCCGTACACGGATCCATGGCACCAGAATTTGTTTTTCCATAGAGCATTGTACAAAGAAGGGTAGAGAGTTGACAGGTGACATTTCCATTTTCCTCGGATTCGAGGTCAATGTAGAGTTCCTTATCCTCTCCATGGTAGGGTAGAACGTACTCACCTGTGGTTGTGTCATAGACACAACCTGTGCGGATGTTGATCGTATAACGCTTCCAGAGATCGAGCATATCAATTGGTACAATCTGCTGAGGTGCGTCTACTACATCTCTGTAGTTTTCGTACATGTTTTTATCCTCCGAAATAGGATGTGGGATATTGGCCTCATTAGAATAATATACTATCTTTTTTACAAATCGTCTAGGAACATTTTATGGAACGGACTATATCTTCATCTCTCAACACTGTTACCACATTGAGAGAGCGACGCACTTCGGATCTATCTAGATCCTACTCTACTCGGTTACTCTCTATGGTCTTTCTCCATAGATACCCTTTCGATAGTCTCTGAACCTTCTTCTATATATGATATAGAAGCTTGGCTGCTGATTGTCTCTATTCACCCGATTATTACCATACCTCGGACGTTACTCCTTGCCATTAGAATATCGCTAGTCTAATTTGGTACGGGTGACCTACAAGAGTTTCCAGCAGTTCACGTCGTTTCGCCTAGTGTCTCACGACTCTAGGCAGCCAAGCAATTTAGCTTAGTGAGAATCAGGGCTTTTCTGCCGCTCAGGGCATTCAGGTAGACAAAGGACGGTTTGGTTAGACCATGAAGAAGGAAATTGTTGTTGATAAGAATCGGAACCGTGTTGCCGTTGATATCTGCCTTAAAGCCGATTCTAACGACATACTCTCTGAATTGGGCTTCCTTCAGTCCGGTTCCGCTTGCAAAGAAGGGTTTATAGTCATTTCCGATGGGGTCCTGCACCATGTGGTCGATGAGCTCTTTATTTCTCTCATTCAGAATCGTTTCGATCTCATGGGGTTCCAGACTTTCATCCACAGAATCTCTCATGAGATGATATACCCTTGGGTCTCTAAGTTCCAACTGGTGAAGATCGTAGAGGGAAATTCCCATACCCATCAGAAGACAGAAGGCATGAGAAACTGAGATGATGTAGTTATAGAGATCATCCACCATGGCATTTTTGGTAGCATAGTCGGTATCATAGATCGGAAGGATCTTATCGTTGATGTAGTTCATTAGTGTCTTAGAATTGAAATGAGATAGATCAAATATCCAGCTCTCATCCAAAACGTCGACTGAGTCGATTGTGATTAGAGGTTGCCAGAAGATCAGGTTTGCAATCAAATGGTTCAGTTGCATGGCTCTACTGATCTTATCCGTTTTGTGGAATTTGTAATAGATGATCCTATGCCTGATCTCTTCTCTCTCAAATCCATACTTCATCATATCGATAAGATCCTGGAATATCATCTGAAATGTCTTTCTGGATGATAGTACCTGATCCATCACAAGAAGAAGATCGGGAGGATACTGCCTAAGCAGCTCCTCCTCGGTCTTTCTAGGATGGTTTCTAAAGTCAATGAATTCTTCGTGATCCATCATAAACCATCTCCCATTTTAATTAATGTCTGGGTAGTATTCTCTCCACTACAGAAGGAGATATGAAATCACATTTGATGTCACTGAGAATTTTATTGGCGGTTTCATTCACAGTCTCTGGAATCTTATCGGGGTCTTTCGTGTGGACAGATTCGATCTTCATCACCCTCCGAAGATACCACTCCTCGAGGGTAAGAACCTCTGTATCTCCATACCACGGGACACGAGTTTTCTTTGCGGCTGCGATGCCAGCCCAGAAGTTGTAGGAACGAGCGTAGTAGAAAAAGTCACGGATAGCATTCTGATAGTCTCGATTGGATTCATTCATATCGAGCTCTTTCCGACGCTTCAGCTGCTCCTGCTGATCCTCATCAGATAGCTGGAGAAAATATACCCGATGGAATCTATGATCCATTTCCGGAATGGTGGAGATTTCAGCCTCATAGGACATTCTCATCCAATCACGAAGCCGTCTATAGTCTCCGGTTTGTTCCACATTGAATTTTGGGCCCTGATAGAGATAGTTGGAGAAATAGGATCTATCCAGGATTAGAAAATCGAGAGATCTAAACCACTCTTTATTCATCGTCCTAAAGAAATTTATCCTATCGAGAGTGTACGGAGCTCCGGAAATATAGGGATCTGTAGAAGCAGGAAATCCGTAGGAACCGGATTGGAATTCTTTTATGACCTTCCCCACTGTAGTATCATACCTGGGAAAAGATACCATATCTGCCGTGAATTCATACTCACGGAGAAGCTCACAGAGACGTCTACTCACAGATTCCTTTCCGGTGCCATCGAGTCCCTCTATGGCAATGATCCTATTCAGTCTCTGAGTCTTTTTCATCGTTTCGTCCATCATCAACATCTCCTCCTTCGGTTTCATCTTCAGACAATTCGGATTCTTCGGTCGGTTCCACATAGTCTATTCTCTGACGTTTAGATTTTCTGGCAAGTTCCTCCGGAGTCTTCTCCACTATCTCAATCTTCTCTGGCATGAGAAGTTCTCTAAACTTGTCTCCATCTGTAAGAAGTTTAAGATAGTTTTCAAAACTATCCAGAGGAATCGTAAATCGCCTAAAACCATCCTCATCCTGAAGTGACTTTTCCATGTTATATCGATTCTCACAGGGTTGATGCTCGGGAGTAAAGAAGAAACCATCATATAGTTTTGCCCAGGGGACAAACGATCCGGACATACCGATGTCGCTATTTGAGGACACATTCAGATCCAGAACACCGACCATACTCGGATCTAGATACCGATACTTGAGTGCGATATTCTTGGAATTACTATCACCTAGACTCTGTGGTCCCTTGGAGGTAAATGCAATTCCCTCCAGAAAATCCATATCATTTACAATATCATCGGTTTTGAGAATATCATTGAGATTTCTCATTCCAGCAACGATGATATCGGAACTGAAGTTAAAGAGTCCCAGAAGTGTTTCCATGTTATTGAGCTTTGATCTTCCCTTTGCTTCAATGAGCTTATTCACGTTTTCGGATAGTTTCTTTCCGAGGGTTGCATTGACAATCACCTCATTCTTACGAATACGCTTACTCCGCATATCCGTGTTCGTATAACGTCTCAGCTCATCGAAGTTGGTGATCATCCAATATAGGATATAGTAGATATTTTGCTTATAATAGTCCGGAAGCCTGAGAGAGTTTTTGGTTACTGTGTTAATGAGCCTTTCGATCATGAAGATGTTTGTGGTACCCTTCTCGTAGAAGGACATCAACTGCTTCGATCTTGCTGCTCCAACCGTACCAATTCTACAGGTCCAGTAGATTCTATCGTTTAGATTTTCTATGGATACCGGAAAATCCCTCGGGGACTTGAGATTATAGGCCATGCACACGAAGGATTTTACAAGGTCATATTTTTCAAAGAGTCTTCTATTTACCTTGATATAGAGTTCATCAAGAGGAAAGATGTATTTCCACTCTAGCTCATCATCATGGTAGGATGGTTCTACAGAAACGATTCCATCCATACCAAAGAATTCCAGAGTATTCTGAAATCCCATCTTGGCGGAATAGATCATGAGAGGATTGATGAATTTTGCCCTGGGTTTTCTTGCGGTCTTCATAAAACTTCCTCGTCTCTGCTTTCCATTGAGAGCGTAGGAATAGGAGGGAGCATAGATCAGATTACCCTGGACATCGTACATCTCACGGCGTTTATTCTGGTAGATGATAACCGGCATTCTACTCTTGAGGGTGATTTTTCCTCGCTGAGAGTAGGTTGCCTCATCAACGATCTGCCAGATGTCTCGCATTTTCTTACCACCATTCTCATAGTAGCCATCATGCTTGAGAGGGATCAGAAGCCTCTTTTCAATGACTCTGCTATTGAGATTGGTGTGTACTCGGATGGTAAAGATGATTTCACCATACCGGGTGGTATTGATATACTTCAGCTTTGGAATCTCAATGGATTCCATGTCTTTCTTTTTATAGTTGATATTGACCATGTGACGATTCAAGTCAACATCGTCCTGGTCATCAACAATCTCAATCTTTTCGATATCGATGTTTTCAATGGCCTCAAGTTCCTTCATCTCCATGATGGCAAAGTCTGCTATGGAAGGATCTTGAGGAGCAAGAATGATTTCATCGTTGAATTCACTCTCATAGGGGTTTGGATACATTGCAATGTAGTTAAGCAAATCCGTCAACCTCCAGTCATTTGGAGTTTCTAATAGTCTTCATCTTCAAAAATCATCCTGGTATCCGTATTTACTCTTTTCAGAATATAGGATATCATCAGGAATCTGTATGTGATTATCCTGGGTTGGAATCAGATCTCTCTCCAGATCTAGACTAGACGTATCAAACTCCTTTGCATCAACCAATGTCGGAAGATCATAGTCCCTTTCCGCCGGATAGCCATACTGATGGAATCGATAGGAGCAACCCTTTGAGACTGCGATATATGCAATTGGAATCCCATTATCTCTAAAGACATAGTCGACCTCGGTGACAATCACAGGTCTAGCCTTAAAGTTGGCACACATGTCTTTTTGATTTAGATGAAGAATGCTACCAGTCTGGATAATCAGGTCCGAAAAGAATTTTGCAATCTGAATGGTGCCGAAGGATCTGGTCGTTCTATTAAAATATCGAATAAATACCCTGTATTCGAGAGAATAGTTTAGCAATGTCCTGTCCTCCTATATATCGCTGTAGTAGGTGACTTTCTTCCCATGCTCTTCGGCGTACTCGATCGCGTAGCCAGTCGACTCACCAATCAAACCGTCAGGGTTAACAACCACAACCTCGTCAGATAGACGGATCTTCTCTTCAATCGTGGTGCTCAAAACTTCAAATTCATTAGAAGATAAAAGATCATGTTCGTTTCTGGTAAACGGAGAATGAAGCATCACAACCTTACCACGAAGAGTAAGGACCTTTTCAACCTGAATCATTTCATCGTGAAATCTGGAGCTCCCGAGTATGGTCACGATGTTATTTCTTCTGCCGGTAATCTCATCTAGATTCACCAGCTGACCAATGGTAGGTACGGTGACGATGAAGGGATTTCCCTCCTGATCCTCACCCTGAGCCTGAGTGCTTACACTCGGACTGACACTGAGAAGGATATGGCCGGTCGAAATCACATGTTCGACCTCAATGATTTTGACGGGAGACGGTTCATAATCTGCAATCATCGATTCCTTATTGAGGTGGATCACGTCTCCGATATTGAAGGTATCTTCAGAAGAAAACGATGCGATTAGGAGAGCATTTAAACGAACCTCAACGGTTTCCATAGACTCTGCCTGCTTCATAAACACGAGATATTTCATATTTCCCTCCATTGATTTACGTTTTTTATTTTTGATTTGAAGGTACATAGATTTTTTAAAGAAAAATAGGATCGCGAGGTAGTGGATTTCTCCGTTCTACCTCGCGACATTTCTCCTACTTTTCTCCAGTAAGGAGACTATTAACCACAACCTCATCCATCTCCAGTGTATCTATCAGGATCAGGTTTGATCCGGGTTCAATGGTCACGTAGATATCATGAAGTGTGTAGTTTTTAATGTGCATGGAATCATATCGATCCTTGATGGTTGCCGTAAGAAGACCCAGATCGGGATCGTAGTTTGGGTCAACGTCGACGGTATACTCCTCATTTGGGGGAACAATGATCTCTTCATCCATCACCCCATTTTTTAGAGTAACGGACATGATCACGAAAAACGTGTCTCGATTTTTAAGTTCAGGTTTTACTTCACCATCGGAATCTTCATAGCTAATGATTGGTTGATTAAAGAGAAGTCTCATGGCATCTTCAATCCCGAGTTGGTTTAAAGCGTACTGAACCGCCTGTTTCTCGGTAAGAGCCCATCGTTCTCTATAGACATCAACATCGACGGTCCTTTTTGGAGATTTTTTCTTGAGAGGTTCAAGGATGAAGCACTTGTAGAGCTCGAGTTTTTTCTTCCTAGCAAGCTCCTTTGGGTACTTTATATCTCGAAATGTCATGATTCACCTCAATCATCCAGATCTCCCATGGTGCTCTCGGTCATACCATCATTCTTCACCAGAAGCTTGACATTCATACCGGGACGCATCATGATGCTTGCGGTCCCATCGGTGACCACACAATGAAATTCGATGTTATCGTTGAAATTCACGGTCACCATTGCATCATCTTCGCCATCGACCGCATCTGCGGTCGATCTTCTCTGCTCACTGGCTCTTACCAGGAGTTCGATAAACAGGTTTTCGAAGAAGGTATATGCTACACCCACGGATGCGAGTGGAGTTTTCTCTCCGATTCGAATACCATGTCTCTTGTTGACCTCGAACTTACAATAGTTATCGAGCCTCGAGAGAAAGTCATTCTCCTCGGGATCATCGGTGGTAAACGCTTCACTCATGGAAACGCGCTCGATTCGATCTGGAAGTTTCGGAGGACCATTTTCAATGAGATCCCTTACCCGATCTCCAGGCTCGAAATAGATATTCAGATTTCCTTCTTTCTCAGCATGCTCATTCACCTTATTGGAAATCCTTGCGGTGAAGAGATCATAGAAGCTGACTCCAGCGGTCCCGGTTTCTGCACCATTCTCTTCGAGAAAATACTTCAGATGACCAATCATGCTTTCGAAAAACATGTTGGCCACCGTATTGCACATCCAGTCATAGTCCGCAAGGAATCCATACTTAAGATCGATATCCGATCTAGTCTTGCGGTCAACCGCAAGCAGAAACTCATAGTCTGCACGATTCTGAGGGATCACGAAAAACTTTCCGATCCTCTCCTGTGCATGGCTATCCACATCATAGGTCATGCTAGTTCCCTCCTTAGCTGTCTATTGGATCCAATTTAACAATATACGCGTCAACGACGTTCTTCCTCGATTTGATCTAATACCTCATCGAGTTGATATGCGGGATAGATAGGAATTCCTTTCTTGATTGCAGCCTTAGATTTTGTACTCTGCTTCTCAATCGAAGCTGTAAAGAGTGCTCTGGTCTCACCGGTAACAGAGCCCTCACTCACCTCAAATCCAAGTCTATGAATCCTATCAACGTGTTCCTGATCCGGTCTGAAACCGGTGAAGCAGAAATTACCCTTAAAACGAATATCGTTTTCGACATTGAACATCTGAACTAGCTGACGGATCTCATCGAGATTATCCTTCACAAACTCGATAAAGGTGCTCGCTGTTTTTTCGCCGACACCGTTCGCACATTGGAGTTCCCAGAAGATCTCATCAAGCTTCTTTTTATTACCAGACAGAATGTCAACCAGTTTCACATATTCAAAGATTTTCCTACATTTCTTTTCAGAGATGTTTTCAATGCCCATAGCACCGAAAAACTTTGACAGTGAAACAGGCCTGTTCATCATGGCCTCAATCTCCCCAATCAGGTTATCGGATGATATCTGACTAAAACCTTCAATCGATTCAATCTGCCCTCTTGTAAGGTGGAGAAAATCCACGATGGTTCTAATACCGAGTGCCTCATAGATCATCTCTACCGAGCGATCAGAGAATCCCTGTACTCCGAGCTTATCCAGGAAATTGCTGATTCTACCGGTAATAACTCTGATGCAATTGGGATTTTTACAGGCGTATTCGGTATAGTTTCGTTCAAGTCGCTCTCCACAGTAGGGGCAATGCTTATCGATTTTGAGTTCGGGTGCGTTATCGAAGTTTTCTCTGTCATCCGGAAGTTTGATCTGAGGGATCACATCTCCAGCAGAATAGACGATTACCTCTTCACCCTCCTTAAGATCCATGGAAAGAAACTTATCGTAGCTTCCGAGGGACACATCCTCTACAATGGTTTCATTCACCTCAACCGGCTCAACCTTTACACAGGGAACTGCCTTACCCGTTCTTCCAACGGACATGTAGCCGTAACGAATCCTAGTTCGTCCCTCTGCGGTGTTTACCTTAAATGCAATAGATGTGTCCATGAGATCAAGCTCGTTCGGAGGTCCGAGTTTATCCCTATCCGGATTAATTACAACTCCGTCTACCCGGAAGGGGAAATCTCTGGTTCGAATTTTACTCAGAAGATTTTCGACATCTTCCATGAGATCTGCAGGAGAATAGAAACTCACCCTTCTCTGTCCAGGAGCAATATAGTCAAGCTTCTCTCTTCTTGGATCATAGAAGGCCAGTGGAATTACGGTTACAAATCTGGCAAACTCCAGATTGCTAGGAGTATTAATGATACCAGAGGTTGCAGATCTTCGGTTTGCATAGGGTTTGATCTTCTTTAATTCCTCAAAATCTTTTGTGCTGACACAGAGTTCACACTTATAAAAACCATTTTGATGCTCACCGTCGATAAAACTCTTTGCATTGGAAGCACGTTTAACAAGTGCAGTGATATCCTGACCCTGGATTCCATTATAGCGGGTTGCAGCGTATACAATCTCTCCATCTTTAACCTTTACTGACGCAGAAATTCCATCATACTTGGGGGAGATTGTATAATATTCAATCCCTCTGAATCGGGACAAATAGTTTTTAAGTTCTTTATAGGTGTAGACCTTATCGATGGTTCCCACGACACCAGGAATCTCGTGGTCGATCATATTCCACTTTCTTCCAATGGTATCCGCATAGACAATGAGATCGTTACCTCCAGATCGATATACCTGCATACACTGATCATATAGCGAATCCGGAATCAAAACCTCTCCAGATGGACTATAGGTATAGACATCCAAACAGATCTTGAGAAACGCAACGAGTTCTGGATCATTCGGATTTACTCCTCCGGTGATGATCTTTGAGGAAAAATCTGTAAAGACATGACCATATTTTTCTTTGATATCATCGATGAAGATTTTTTCTCCGAGAAGATCTTTCAAAATGCTCTGAAACGTGGTCTTCATCTGTTATTCACGCTCCTTTTTAACCCCATTATAGGTTTTGACCATCCAAACGGACAATCTGGACAAAAGATTTGATTAAGACACAAACTACTATAATTTTTACAGGTCTTAACTTGCCTATGGAGAGCTTTTTTCATAAGATGATGGTTTCTTAAAATTCTACCAATTCGATATAATGTCGAATTTTTCATGCAACTATTCCACCTTTCATGGTAAGAATATATCATCAAAAAATATGGAAGCCGATCATCTGATCGGCTTCCATATTCTTGTTCTTAACGATGTAAATCAGCCAGGCTGGCCGAGGCGCTTCTTCTCCTTCTTCTCCTTGCGGGCCTGATAGACCTTCAGGCAACGCTGGATGGGCCAGGACCTGGGCTCACCCTCCTGGTAGAAGGAGGTCTTGTATTCGGTGAGCGCCTTCTTGATCCACTCTTTGGAGTGATCATAGGTCATATCGACCAGGAAGAGCAGCGGGGCGTACCTGCTCATCTTCTGATCCCCATGCTTAAGTGCAAAGAGAGCGTCCATGACCGAGGTATACTCGGAGGTCTTGACGTTCACAATGACCTTCTCCTCGGTGCCGGTGTTGTTGACGGTGGTTTCCGTCTCGGTGGTTTCGGTGCTCCCAGCGTTCTCGGTGTCCACAGAGGCGGCTTCAGTCTTCATTTCCTCTTCGACAGCCTGATCTTCCTGAACGTTGGTCTTGACATTGTCTTCCATGATCCAGTCTCCTTTTTATATTAAATTCCGGTTGAACCAAACCCACCACGATCCGCATCATCGAGAGTCTCACTGATAATGAATATGATCGTGGGTTCATCGTAAAACCTCCAATTGGAGGGTTTGTCAAACATTTCCTTTTCCATCGTGGGCACAAATCGGAACTGAGCAATTCTCGTACCCTTGTTAATTCCGACAACATCCCCAAGGGAAACTACAGGCATATACCAGAGATCATTCGTTCCAGAATAGGAATTATCAATGATACCTACGCTATTGGTCTGAAGGATTCCATATCTACCAAAAGTGCTTCCCCTTGGAGCCAAATGGGCTTCGTAGCCTTTCGGGATCTTCATAGAGAAACCGAGAGGGATTTTAAACGGCTCAAATTTCTTAGAGGGAAAAACAACCCCTTCTGCCGCCATACAATCCACCCAGTCTCCATTTTTCTGAGGAGAAATTGTGATTTCATTTACGAAATGTACGGGAACCCCAAGACAATTATGAAATCTCATCGTGAGAAGATCCGAGAGTTCGTTTTCGGTGAGTTCGTTACGATCTATAAATTCATATTTCATAGAATCATACCTCCTACCCAAATGTTATCAGGAAACCGCGAATTTAATCTTTGGTTTTCTCATCGTAGGTTTCCTTCGTAATCTCACGGAGAGACATGATATCGGAATCGAACTCATTGTTCTCCTCCACAAGATCATTGGCCTTCTGTTCGGCCCTAGGCATGTTTGGTGCGGTGAAATAGTAGAGATTCTCGTCGGTCTGAAACTCCCAGTAGCGTTCCTCATTATAACTTTTCATTGGTATTCATTTCCTCATATTCTTCTTTAGTTATTCTTCTAAGATTTTTGGTGATCGGACTTGGATTGTCAGAATTTGCGATAAGATAGTCAAAGATCTTTATTGCTTCAGACAGGTCTGAGGCTTTAAACCTTACGGAGATCGTACCAGCGGTTCCAACCCAGGTCGTTGATGGATCATCATTTTCATCATTTTCATCGTTATTCACAACACGGAAGTGATCCCCTGGCCATGTAAAGAGGTTATCAGCCCACTGACGAAGCGGCCCAAGTTTTACCTCAGGAGGATCGTTCATCTCTCCAGTATACCGAATCACGAAAGATATTTGATCATACAAATCCTCATTGCTTACCTTCCAGCCAGTGGGAAGTGGATTCGATTTAATGATAGAAATCATCTGGTTTTGATCTACAAATTCAACATATGCACCACTGTACCGATATTCTCCAAGCAGATCGGGATGCCCTTCACAGCAGTGCTTTGTATGGTAACCCTTTTTATTGAGGAGAGAGATGATTGGAGCAATGTTCGGGTCCATGAATTCACCGTTGCTCTCAACAGAACAGCGACATCTACAGACATAGGATATATTCAGAGAAACCAGAAAATCTGAAATAGTAAAAATGCTATCGTCTTCGTGCTGATCGATCTTGAGATTTGAGTTTACTCTGAAGTATCTTAGACTGAAACATTCCGGACACATGAGAGCAAAGACTCCGTTGAAAGACTCATAGTAGTGTATCCTTTCACCATACTCGCGAGCATTATCGTGAAGAACTCGGTTCTCATTAGATTCCTCTATGGTGTGCAGATGAGGATAAAATTTTTCTTCACTCATTCGGTTTCACCTCTCTACTCCGACTTGTAACTTCTTTGCTAGCGGCCACATCCTCTACCATAGGCTTATCTGTAAACCAGATCAGCCCTTTTCCATCCTCTACGATATTATTATCGTAGTCCACCAGAACTGGATCTTCTGATTCGAGATTTTCATAGAATATCTGAAGCTCATTGATATAATCCCGAAGGGATTCTTTAAACATTGCTCTTGCTTCTTGGAAGGTCTCTCCCAGTCCGAAAACATCCGGATTTTCTACCTGAACCTTTGGGATCTTCTCGTCCGGTTGATCACCATAGGTTACAATTCTAGCTTCACCGGGCGAATGAAGATAGGTGATAAGTCTAAGCATGAATATACCCTCCTCTTTTTCAAGGATTAATCATGATAATAATATACTAGTAAATAATGAATTTAATTCTTCGATTCTTTCATATATTATTAGAATGAAAGGACGTGATCATGGTGAAAGATATAATTGAAACTATTATCATGGGAACTGCTATTTTAGTGGCATTTGTCATTGGACTATGCATTTTTGTCTGTGCTTCTCCGTTTATCATTTTGGGTTTCCTTGGCTATGAACTTCTCATATCCGGGATGGAATATTTTGAAAATCGAGAAGAAAAACGACGTTTAACAAAGCAATAAATACGTATCACATATATGGTGGGTGGGGTAATCAAATTTTACCCCCCCCCCATATTATTTTTTATAAATTGGAGGTTATATGAATGAACCTTAATAAGTACATGATAGTTGAAGAAAGTCTGTTTGAGAATTTTAAAATCAGTGTTTCTAATATTAATATTGGGCCTAAAGTTAAGGGTCTAATTCAAAAACTTCTCCCATTTCTAAAAAAGAAAAAGGAAATGGCTGCCACCGAGGGTTTGTTTTTCAACAGATCTAATGTTAATAAATCCAACAGATCAACAACCGACGACATGGCAACCGAAGTTGGTAAGTGGGCAATTGTAAATCTTCCTAAGATACATGCCGAAGATAAGCCTAATTCATTTCACATCATTGAAAATGATAATAGTAGAGAAATGAAATTGGCTAAATCTTTTCTTCAATGTATGAAGCATGATATTCTCTGGGAAAAATCGATTCCTCTAATGACTCTCACGATGACTATGAAAGGCGAAGAGGTTTTATTAGCTTTTCTCAGGGCAGATTGGAATTCTATGGATGTGATTGCGGTTGGTGTCCCAGTTGTTTTGGTTGATAGGCCGTTTTCGAAAATTCTTGAAGAAATTGATAAGTCTTCTAAGTCGGTTAAAGTCGATATTACTATCTTGATGGAAGTTCATTGGGATGTGAGTATGGGAAGAAATATTGATCAATCCCCATATGGAAAGACCGTTATTATGCTTGGCGATGGAACAATCGATATTTCTCAAAAGAAATAATTATTGTAATCTTGAAGGTTCTGTACTTTAACATATAAAAAATATAGGGGTATTGTTTGAACAATACCCCTATATTTTCTTTTTTACTTTCCCATGAGATATTCGATGTTCTTATAGATCGGCATTTCCTTGTCATAGTCAAGGAGGATAAATGCTGTGATTCTTTCTATGGCCGCCCACATGGCTTGACCACAAGCCTCATAGAACTCACAGACCTCTTTGAAGCTATAATTTTTCATGAGAACATTGATCTTGGAAACATCTCTCGAAATCGGATCGTTTCCGTGGTTCCTAATCTCCTCGAGACCCATCATATATTCTCTGAAGAATATCTCAATGATAGCTTTATTGGCACAATCTATCTCGTTGTGAAGTTTTATCTTAGATTCGGCCAGATCAAACTCGAACATGTTAGGATCAAGATTTCTCTCGATCAACAGAACGTTCCCCTGATGGGACACGATGACCTCCGAGTGGTCTTTATCCTGACCAATGGAATCACCCGTATGTCCGATAAACCACTCTTGTCCAAGAACATCAAAAACTGGTCTGCTCACGTCAACCGTGATGTCATGGTGCATGGTGACAACGGAACCTCTGGGGAGGTCTTTTCTGCTCTCTTTTATTTTTGTATAAAAATGCTCAATAAGAATTCCAAGTGCCAGAGCAATAAATGCAACAATTGCTACGATCATACATATCGCCTCATAATTTTAAATAAGTATTTTCAACCCTCAACGATATGTCCAAGGGAATTTCGGATCCTTCTTTGTTTCCAAATGAATCTTACCTTTCCTGGCCATATTTTTAGAAATTTCTTCAAAATCTTCGTTGATCTTATCCAGAAAGTCCTGAATCTGTTCTGCATCCTCTTCACTCAATTCATGAAGATGTGTTTCAAGCTCGAATCGATCGAACGTTCCGTAGCGAAGTTTAAAGTTGACCTTGGATTGATAGATCCGAACGACACCATTTCGAGCAAAATGGGCAACAACAGGATCATCCACCCAGTAGAGATCATCTTCTGTGAGGAGTTTACAGTTGAGTGCCGGAGCCAACTGAGGTTCATAGTCAACATCGTGCCACTTCCTGAATCCTTCTCGAGTACAATTCTGGAATGCGATGTAGCCAAAATCATAGCCGTGAATTTGTCCTTCAATGCGATAAAAATCGGGATTAAGATTGAACTCACAGCGCATGATTCTATCTATAACCTTCAGATAGGCATAGGTCTTTTTAACACTACGACGTCTGGAATACCTATCATCCCACTCATATTCATGGGTGGTTGATATCCACATGTCTCCATAGGTATCACTATGAATGTGGTTAAAGACGTAATAGTCGTCCATTGAAGCCTTTTCTCCCTTTTTAATGGACGGATCAGTGATCTCAGTACTCGCACTATTGAATTCCCCATACTGGAGTCCAAAATACATCTCTGCACATGTAGGGAATTCGATGGGATAAGATAGACGTTTCACCTTCTGATCAGTTACAATCTCGGTGAAAAGAAAGCTTTCACGAGTCTGTTCAAGTTGACAAACTGCAAAACCGCCCCTAAAACCATTCCAGGATTCACTGTCATCAGAGGAGATTTTTCCATGTCTATTGAAGGCGAAGAATCCGGAACCTTTCTGCTTATCTCTGCGGAGGAAAGCGAGAATGATCTCTCTGGTTTTCTTCGCTCTCCTATAGATATCCCAGATGTTATCGGCATTATAGCCGGTTTCGATGGAACGCATGGTGACAAAATACTGGTCATATTCAGCATTTATTTCCTGCATGCATTTGGTAGAGGAGGGATCCTTATTTATGTCAGGATGATATTTCTTAGCAAGACTTTTATACTCCTGAGTGAGTTCGTCCTTACTAAGACCTTCACGAAACCATTTCATGTCTCAATTAACCTCCAGATTCATTTTTCTTATCTTTTCTGCGGTCATAGATCAACCTACCCCTACAATCAGAGACGCGGTTGATACCCATGATGACAAAGTCTTCAATGAGAAATCTACAGGCAACGAGCTCTCCACGATCCTGAGCTCTCATTTCATCCAGGTAGTGTTTGCAGGGTTTACAATAGTCCCTATTCATTGGAGCCATCCTTTCTTAATTACTCAAGTGAGGAGATTTTTGCGTTGCAGTGTAATACGTATTTTGTGTCGAATTGTGATGCTGATTCCGTTAGTGGTGCGATCCGTGTTACCGGACCGGTAAGATAGTGGCAACGCATACTATTATCGTATCTACGAAATAGTTTTTCAACATTATACACCTCACAACCTTCACATATGATCCTATCGATCTTATCAAGCTCATCAAGAGTAGACTCACTGAAACGCTCCATGTGGTTCCAGAGTGAATTCCAGAGTGAATCTGTTCTGATTTTTTCATGATTCGCTGAATTATCGTTGTCATCCGATGAAATTTCACAGTCAGAGTCTTGAGCATTGATATTTTCGTTTTTATAGATCTCGTCAATCCAGGCTTCCACCTCACTCCAGGTTTTTGCAATCTTCTTACCCTGAATTGCGATCCAGTCGATAAGCTCCTCAAACTTACTCCAACCTTCAGGGGTTCTGGTTGTGCAATCCTTGAGACCAGATTCATTGAAATATGCGTGTACAACCCCATGACGAAGGATTTCTTTTTCATACTCCAGCATCCATTTTTTATCTTCCGTTATCATATTGGGAAGAGATGATGCGTCTGCAACCGCGATACGTTTCAGGAGATCGTCACATTCTCCACACTTATCATACTCTTTAAAGAACGGATGATCATTATACTTGTGGCGCTCGAGGGTGTATTTGGTTCCAAGAATATCTACAGTAGACATTTTGAATAAACCTCCCATTAGGTCAATTTACATCATAAAAATACACCATTGTATCAATGATCTACATATCTATTCAACACCCTATTAAATACACATCACATATATGGTGGAAGGGTCTTTCACAACACCCTATTTTTATTTATACGAAGGAGTATCGATCGTGATTGATTTCGAAAAGTATATGATCGCAGAAGAAGGGATCTTTTCTAGATTCAAAGAATCTAAAGCTAAGAAAGCTAAGATCGCGTCCATTGAAGAAGAGCTGAAGTCGATGGATCCGAAAAAGGCTGCAGAAAAGATCATTTCTGCAGTAAAAGCTTATAGTAAGTCTCCCGAGGGACAGAAGAATGGATACACCATTGCGAGCGATGCGAACTCCATTCAGGCTCTCAGAACTATGAGCTACAACTATCAGGCGCAACCGGGTATGATCAACCCTACCACTTCCGAACTAACCACGATTTCCGGTGTGAAGTGCATTTTCGTTACTCGGAGATCTAAGGAAACCGACGAACCCGTATTTACTCAGCTCGTAATCCCTGTGATCTACAATGGTAAGCCCACTCAGGACGTTATTAGTCGTCACAGTGGAGCTATGATCATTGCAAATAATATGTGAACAAATCCGATGTGGAGAGTAAAATCTCCACATCGGATTTTATGCTGTCATAATTTATGGATTCAATTTCCTGTAGAAATGGTCCCTCCAGGCATCAACCTTATGATCAGAACTCTTTCTCCAGAGATGTGTAAACTCCTGACCAATGTATGCAAGTCTAGCCAGACGATTTTTTAACTTTACAGAATCTCTAAGAGATGCTCTCCAGGTACTTTTTATCACAGAAGTTCCCTTGATAAACACCGGATATTCATCAAACTCTTCTGGTTTCATGAAGACATAAAGAGATACACCCTCTATGACGAATTTACTATTCCTATGTAGTTTGGCGAACCTCTTAGCATAGTTAATGAATTCTGGGTACATAGTATCCTCATATTTCTCGGTCGTGAGTTTGTCTAGTATCTCACTTCCAACATAGAATCGTTTTCCCACAGTTGTGAAGTATGAATAGATCAGAGATCCATATTCTTTGAGATTTTCCAGAGTGAAATGATTCTTCACACAGAATAGATCATCTAATTCAACATGTTCGACATTGTGATCATTCTCATAGAACCTCTTCCCCATAGAGGTTTTACCCGAACCAGAGATACCGGTTACAAAACATATATTTGACTTTCCAGATTCCCACAGATCGAGGTTGTAGTATATATCATCCACATCTGTGAATATTGCCTCTTCAGAAATTTGGTATTTATCTATGTTAAACATGATTTCACTTCCTTTTCAGAGATAAAAATATGTAAAATTACGTCTGTGTTTTTCCTCTGGAAATTGATATTGACATAAAAGCCCGGAAATTTATGGATGATCATCTATTATTTCATCTTCAGTTTGATAACCATATAAGGAGGGCTGATAAAAAAATGAAAGTTACTTTAGATTCGAAGCCACATTTATTAACAGAAAGACAACTACAACACTATTTCAAAATATGCATAAAAGATAGAAAACGCTTTATTCGAGAAGTTAATCGAAAGCGAAAAAATACGGATGTCGAACAGAGAATTATAGAATCTAAAAGATATATAGAACTCCTAGATTCATATCAGAGGCGAGTACGTGAAATAGTTAATCGAAATTTGAAAAATAGACAAATGTTATATTCTTATAGCATGGTAAGAATTTCAAATTCCGATTCAGTGGAGATTAAAAATCTTTATGCAAAGATTCAGCAGGTAGAAAAACTTCTATGCTCTAGATTTGGGGTCGAAACCCGTGTACTTTACGATAAATTAAAACTATGTGAAAGAGTTATAAAACCTCTACGATTCTAAGAGTATTTCTCTATCTAAAAACAAGTCTCTAAATACACATCATATATATGGTGGGAGGGTAATCGAATTTTACCCCCCCCCCATATTATTTTTTGTATATAAGGAGAAATGATCATATGTTTAATGTTGACAAATACATGATATGTGGAAATGATTTTAAAAGAGAGATTGAAGCTCTCGAATCTTATATGGATGAACTTCAGACCGATATCGCATTCGAAAGCTCTGGAGTTTCGGATAACGAACCCGATGGTACTAGATTGAGGAATGCATACAGAGATTTGGCCAATGCTAAGAAGTCCAACGATCAGAAGAAGATTGATGATGCTAGTAGGGAGGTAAATGCAGCTTCTGCTGAAGTAGATCAAAAGGTAAAAGATCCTGAGAAGAAAAAGAAGATCATCAAGCTGGCTATCGCCGCCGCATCTGCAGCAGCTCTTACAGTGGGGGCAATCGTGGTTGCCAACGATCTTAAGAAGGGCGATGCATCTAAGATTCGTAATGTTGTAGATGTTGCTAGGAAAGTTCTCAATAAGATCAAGTCTTCTACGGCAAAACCTGGCTCTTTGAATAGACTAAAAGTCAATAGGGTAGAGACTGTTTCATTTGATTCTATCAAGAATTATGCCAAATCTTCCCTCAACGTTGATCCAACTAGTAAAGTTGGTATTAGCATCGTTGGCTCCGAAGAAGCTAGAAAATCTGGGTTAGATCCTAGTAAGAAATATCTTGCTAAGGGCGTAGTTTCTAACGATGGAAATTCTGTAAAAGATGTTATGGAGATCATCGAGTATACTACTCTCGAACCGAAACTACAGAGTCTTCTGGATAAGTATAATGGTACAGTAGTTATTGAGTCTTAATATCTTAAAAAACGTTATATAGGTGGTGATCCATATGGATCACCACCTATATAGTTTATCTGATTTTCGTAGCGTTATCACGAAGGCGTACGGCCTCGTAAAATTTTTCTTCAAGTTCTTTCAATTTTCTTTTTTCATCGTCTGTCATTTCGTGCCGAAATAATTTGCCAATTTTTTCCCTATAATCGTTATATGCTTTATAACGTTCAGCTACTTTTTTCTGGTATCTCTCTGATGCATCATGTCCAGCATCTCGATAATTTTTAAGAGCATCTCTATGATATCTAGCTTCTCTTTTCCCTTCAGGAGTAAATGCTAGATTATAGTCTCTCTGATTATACTCTCTCAATTGTTTAGAAAGCCAATCATTACCGACCGGAAGATCTTTTTCAATATCTTCTTTAGCCCTATCCATATCTGATCCATCACGATTTGAGGAAGGTACAGCTACAGCCCAGTTCTTCAGTTCCCGTTTACGAGCTCTATCAGCTCGAATCTTATCTGCCTTAAGTTGACGTTCACTCTTTCCACTAGGCTTTACGGTGGCTGTGGTAGGAATTTCAGGTTCCAATTCATCAGAATATATTTTCTTTAGAGCAGCATTGATTTCCTTCTGAGCAGCTTCATGACGATCGGAAATAGATTTACCAACCTGCTGTTTAACATCAGTGAGCTCCTTCCCCACATCAGACACGGGAGCGACAGGCTTCTCTTCCACCGGGGTAGCAGCAGCGGTTGACGCAGCATTCTTTACCTCGGAAACTGTTTGGGCAACATTGGAACCGGGGTTCTTCTTTAGTTTGCGGATAACACCGATGATCTTACTCCGATTTTTAATTCCAACGTAGGCAAGCAAAGCCAGAAGAACAGCGCCGCCTACTGCGATGGCAATCTTTGCAACTTTTCTGAGCTTCGCTTTCTTTTCAGCGGTATCCGCATTCTTTTCCGCTTCCTTTAGTTCATTAGAGGCTTCATTAACCTCTCTCTGACCATCAGAAACGAGTTTCTGATTTTTAGTTCGCTTACCTTTCTTAATCTTCTCAAATCCACTACGATATTTTGCACTAATAGCAGATGCCTCATCCGCGGAGTTATCGTTAGAGTCGGCTGCCTCAAAAGCGGCTACGAGGAGATCAGATTCTAGATCATCTGCAAAAGACTCTAGAGCAGATGCTTGTTCTAGTAGTTCTTCATATGTGGCCGTATACTCTGCGGGCTCATCTAAAATATACAAGCTTTCAAGTGCGAATATAGATTCCACAGGATCGTTCTCCTTATATACAAAAAATAATATGGGGGGGGGTAAAATTCCATTAAGAACCTACCTCCCACCATATATGTGATATGTATTTAATGAAGTGTTTAATATATACGATAAATGGTAGGAACCCACGTGGGTTCCTACCATTTAAATTGTACTGAAATTAGTCTTCGTCGGGATCGAGACCATCCTCGAGCATCATGACAGACAGGGTGGACTCCAGAACGGACTCCTCAACCTCGTCCTCATCGTCGAGATCGTCAACACCGACAATGGCTTCGTCGGTCAGATCTTCGCCCTGGGCCTCATCATCAAAACCGCGACCTTCCTCGTTCTCGATCTCGGTCAGAGGCACATCATCGGTGAAGTTGGCTTCTTCCATAGCGAGAGTAGCCAGGAAATCGGCACCAACGAGGCTGGAGAAGGACTCATTTCCCTTCAGATCATTGATCTGCTCGTTGATCTTGGAGCCTTCAGAAGCGAGTACCTCAATCTGAGTCTTCAGATTCGCAATGAGTTTGCTGTCCTGCTGCTCGGGCTTCTTTGCCTCTTCAGCCTTCAGTTTCGCAGAGGCAGCGGCGACCTTGGAGGCAAGAGCTTCGGCATCACTCTTCAGCTTGTTTACCTTAGGATCAATGGTCTTCCACTTACCCAGGCTCAGGGCCATACCCTTAATCCACTTCTCAAGCTTCGTGGGAGAAATGGACGCAGAGGATGCGTTGAGCTTATTCTGATAGGCTTTACGCTTATCTTCGGCAGCCTGGACAGCATTGTATGCACCCTTAACCTTCTTGAGCATCTTGTCTTCAGCCTTCTGGCCCTTGGCCAGATAGAAAGCCTTATTGGTGAGCTCATACTTGGCCTTCTGGGCAGCCGGGCCGAGAGCACTCACCTTATTGCAGATGGCATTGGAGGAACGGACGATCATGGACGTCAGTCCCTTGAAATCGCTGTTGATTGTATTGGCCTCGGCCTTCTTACGAAGAATCTGACCAAGGGCCACATCACCGGCGACCAGAGCAGTAGCCGCAGCAGCGGCGATGCCGATCTTGGCAGCAGTACTGAGCTTCTTCTTACCTTCCTCATCGGAGGAATTGGCAGCATCATCAAGCTCCTTGGCCGCAGTCTTGATCTCTTCGTTGGCAGCATCGGCAGCCTTCTTGTCACCCTTCTTGAAAGCATCTTTCAGCTTCCCAAAGGCGGAACGCAGCTTGGAACCGATACCAGACGCCTTGGAGGCGGGGGCGGAGTCGGAGCCCTCAGCTTCGAGAGCAGCCTCGAGAGTTAGATCCAGCTCATAGCCGTCCATGATGGATTCCAGAGCGGAAAGTTCGGCCTCGATCATCGCAGACTCGCTAGCAGCCTTTTCCTTAGCAGCCTTACGCTCGGCACGGATGCGAGCCTTCTCCTCCTGACGCTCCTTCTTGAGCATCTCCTTGGTCTCCTGAAGATCCTTGTTACCAGCCTTGTTGGCCCACTGACGCAGATAGGCCTCGCAGGTGTCGACGCGATCTTCGAAATAGCGAACCACGTAGGCCATTCCAGGAACGGTATAGGCGGTGTAGCTGGCATCAGTATCCTTATTGAAAGATACGAAACTGTTGGCAACGCTAGCGGTACCGACGGTGCGCTCGACCTTATGAGGCTTACCAGCCTTCTTGGCAGCTTCCAGGCACTTCTCATACTTGGCCTTAGCCTGCTGCATGTAGGTCTTGGCCTTGTCCTTGGAGCCCATGGCGTAGAGCTTCTTCGCGTTCTTGTAGAGCGCGGTAGCGTTCTTTGCATCGTTGGAGTTGCGAACACTCATGGCCAGAGAAGCCTCATTGGCCACATCCAGATTGCCCAGATAGCTGAGCACACCCTCGGACGCCTCTTCAGACTTCTCCTCATTCTGGGTGATGGGGCAGCCCTGCAGAGTCTCCTTATGAGCAGCAACGATATCCTTGCAGCCGACGATGTATTCACGCAGCATGGCGATCTCATTCTCGGTGATGTCGTCGTCCTTGACATCGACGCCACCCAGCTTGAGGGCCTCGCAACGCTCCTTCAGAGCGTCGACACAGGGCTTGGCAGCAGCCAGGGCCTCTTCCTTGGTGATTTCACCGGCCTCACACTGCCGCATGGCGGTGCTGATGGTGGCCAGCATGGAATTGAACTCGGCGGCCTCCTCGGACAGACGGTTCTCAAGGTCCGCAGCCTGATCCACAGAGGTCACCTTGGAGGTGATATTTTCCTTAACAGTCGCAAGCAGGCTATCGACGGTCGCTTCAGGATCGAAGATGCCTTCCATAGCGGAAGTATAGGACTTAGTCATTTATATCTTAACTCCTTTCTCGATCGAATAGGATTCGAGTTATATTATTGCACATATTTTAAGATTATGTTTGTATGATCTCATTTCTAGTTCGATATTTCTGAAAATATTGTTATCTATAATAGTGATAGATAACAAAAAAGAAGTGGGGGTGTCACAGGACACCCCCACTATGATAGGGGATTTATAGAGTGAAATTGCTAGATAGAAATACCTTTCATTGAAAGAAGGTACTGATCAATTGCCCTGATATGTTCTTTTCGAAGGTATTTCTTAGCTTCATCAATAGGAACCCATTTTGCAAGCCTATAGAAGCTATCCTTATCCTCATCAGCTATCTTTTCTGTATAGTCATGATCATAGATACCTACACACACGTGGGTGTAGTATCCATCATAAATGTCCTTTGGAAACTTCCCATTGTTGTCATTCTTTAGCCATCTGGGGACATCATCCTCAAAAAGAATTGTATAGGCTCCGTAGTACTTTAGGTTTGTGGGTACGATGAGAGCCTCCTCTTTACATTCCTTTTCAGCGGTTTCAACGACCGTTAGATCTGGGTCGGTTGCACCCCCAGGAATCTTATAGTCATTAAGTTCCCACTCATCTCTTCTCTGGATGAGAATCTTATCCTCTTTAAGAAGAAGCAATTCTGATCTCTCCCTGAGAGTATACCCATTTAAACTGACGGTTGGGTTCCGATATCCATTTTTAGACACGAAACCGTTCTGAGATCCAGTTGGTATCGACGGATTTTCCACCCCTGTAAAGGGTATGATATATGCCTGTAGATTCTTCATTATAATTCTCCCTTTTCTTTTCTAATACAAGTTCCTGTCCAGATACTCTCGAATAAAATTTTTCATCTGTTAGGTATCTGTCCATGCCTTCCGGATTATATCTATATACAAGATAGTTTCGCCTACCTCTAGCGTCATAATAGTATGTGAGTTTGGTTACCACATCTAAAAAGCTATCAACCGGAATAATTCCAGCTTCTTCTTTCCAGACGCATTCAAACCAATATTTTTTATCGTCTACCATAATAATACTAAATGTATGACTAATGATATTTGAGGTTCCACCAAGGTCTATTAGAAACATGTAGGATTCATCTGGTATTTCCCACTCTGAAAACTTTTTATGTTGATAGTTAACGAAATCCCAGCAGTCGCCCTTACGAGATCTTCGAATCTCATAGAGTGTTCTAGTTCTGTACCTTTTCCATATGGGATCATCAAGAGATAGATCAGATTCATCCTGAATCTCACCATCTATAACGGTTCCATTCTGCCATCGCATCATCTGTCTATGGAGTTTCATTAGAAGCTCCATTTTTCGATTCTTTTCACCAGGTTTTAGATAGTCTTCTAGCAGCATTCACAAACCTCCAGATTCTTAAATGATTATGCTGAAGTTAGACCATTCGAAAATCTAGAGGACAGATATCTAATACACAAAACTACAGAATCAATATACCGGAGGTGACTCGATAATCATGAGTTATGAACTCTATGCATTCGAATCCTACCAGATCTATGATGATCCCAGCTACATTTCAATGGAAGCTTCCATCGAGGGAGATCTTGGTGGAACTAAGTTTGAGCGTGATGAAAAACGACTCCTAGCTGCTGTAAAGGCCGGTGACGAGGAAGCTGCAAAGGAGATTAAATCTGAAATCGATGAAAGAGCTGCTGCCATTCGCAAGGAAGCTCAGAAGGAAAAGAATAAGCAGCTTGTAAGATCAGCTCTGAATATTGCGGCGAAGGCTGCTTCCATTGGAGCCTGGATCTACGGCATGATCAACTCGAAAAAAGAAAGCACCAAGTGGTCTCAGATCACTTCCGCCGGGAATGGAGCAACCCCCGCAGATGTTGCTACCATTAACGCTCTTAGAGCTAAAAGTAATAAGATTAATAATATCAATACCGGGGTTCAGATTACATCGAATCTGGTTAACATGTTGATTGGTGCGCAATAAAAATTATAATGGAAGGTTCTTAGTATACCTTCCATTATAATTTCGCGACTTCGACGAGCCTCGCTCGTGTGTACAGCCATGGCAATGCCTACGACTATATCGCCTCCACTGGCCTTGGTGTCCGTATCGTTATATAAATTCAGGATATCGTGGTTTCGTCGAGTTTCGTTCTCGTGGACAACCGTGGTCGTTCCACCAGCGGCAACGCCTTCAACGGTGATGGTGTATGTCTCGTTTATCTATCTGTGAGGATATCGTGACTTCGCAGCGTTTCGCTCTTGTGCGCGTCTATAACGATGCCTACAACAGCACCAGCGCCTACAGTAGTGGCGTCCGTCCCGTTATATGATTTTTAAGATATCGCGATTTCGTTGGCTTTCGCTTATGTTTATAGCTATGGCTCTGCCATCAACGGTAGTGACTCCGGTATCGTTGGTGTCCGTTTCATTATCTATATATGAGGATATCGCGACTTCGATGCGTTTCGCTAATGTGATCAACTTTGGTTATGCCCACGACTCCCCCGCCTCCAACAGCTTTGGCGTCCGTCATGTTTTTATTACTCAGCTATAGGGGATTTATACGGTTTTTTAAATTCACTATATTTAGATGGTTTGAGAGAAGCTCTAGATAAGGAAATCTTAATTACTTGAATTTCGTTAACCATAACAAATTATTAAAATTATATCATAGAATAGTAATCAATCTATCTCTTAAGGAGGTAAAAATAGTATGAATTACAAAGACGCGCGCACCAATGTCATCGGCAACATTGATTATGCCGATGGTAACGCGGGTTTTCGCGATGAGGTGAAGGAAGTCTTTGAGTCCTACACCACCCAGGGTGTGAACATCATTAGTGATCTGCCTTCCATCATCGGTTCTTCCAAGAGCAAGAATGACTTCATCGACGCCCTCACCGAGTCCATGGGGAACTCTCCGCTGCACAGCAATGCTGCAGCCTCCAAGGCTCCCTTCTACAAGAACTACATCGAGCGCGTCAGCCAGCTGCTGGACAACACTCTGTCCACCATCGCTGCCGAGTCCGTTATGACTGGCTACGCTCCCATCGTGGCCTACAACCCGTTCTTCCTGAAGAAGCAGTGGATCGACTGCGTCTGGAAGGACGTTCTCATGACTGAGATTCCCAAGACTCCTGTCATCGAGATGGCTCTCGAGCGTCGTTATCTGAAGGACATGAGCGGCAACGAGTATCCGCTGCCCGAGTCCCTCTACGACCCCGATCTGGTTTCCGGCCTGATGAACGCCGCCACCGGCCTCAACATCAAGGAGGATCCCATCCCCGTCAGCAGCTGCAAGAACCTGAACCTGATCGACCCCACCTACATCCCCGGCGTCATTGCTGGCGATAACACCGTGGAGCTGACCCAGGGCATCATCATCTTCAAGGTTGTCATGGTCGACACCGCCACCGTTGAGCATGAGGTTCCTGTGAACATCGGTCTGGATATCAGCACCCACAACTTCGTAAAGGGCGCCGTGCGCTATGACGTGCTGGACCAGCAGGGTGATCTGGTTGAGACCCTCGAGGACGAGCTGGTCGGTAAGGTGAACTTCAAGGACGGCACCATCACCGTTATGAGCACCACCGGCAAGATCACCAAGATCTGCCTCCGTGGTAAGACCGCCAACCGCTACAACACCCGTTCTCTGGACGTCGTTCGGCGTGTGGAGAAGATCGAGTGGACGATGCCCGAGTCCGGCCCGCGTCTGAACGCCGCCGTGACCATCGAGGATGCGGCTGACGCTCTGGCTCTGCAGAACATCGACGTGATCGCCGATAACATCAATGTCATGGGCTCCACTCTGGCCAACTTCGAAGATGCTGAGATCCAGAAGTTCCTGCTGGACTCCTTCGAGGCTCAGAAGGTCGGCAACGCTGCCGGCATCAAGTACAACGAGCTCGGCGTGGATTCCTTCATCGTCGAGGGCGAGTACAAGACCCTACCCTATGAGGGCTACAGCATCACTATCCCCGAGTGGCTTAAGGGCTCCCGCGAGTACTTCGAGCGTGTTATCGGCGCTCTGAAGCTGAAGCTCCGCAGCTCCAATGTCGTGATCGTGGCTGTTGCCAACCCCAATGTCATCCGCTTCCTGCAGGACGGCATCAACTGGGTGTTCTCCGATGATACCCAGATCTCCGGTGTGAAGCTGAGCTACAACTTCGGCATCTACACCAGCGCCCAGGATCGTGTCCACATCCTCACCAGCATGCGTCTGAGCGAGGACCAGGGCATTCGGTTTGTGGTGATTCCTCTGACCCAGGAGCTGATCACGTTCAAGCACTACAAGTACAACGTGACCATCGACCGCAACTACCGTCATCCCCTGTTCAGCCTGGTGCCCAACATCCTGGCCACCCAGCGTACCCTCACCAAGGAAGTCTTCCCTGTGCAGGGTGTGCTCGCCATTAGTGGGCGAGAATTGGTGAGCCCGGATAGTTTGAAGAGAGAATAATATAGTCAAAGATCTCACTTCATACTAAGCACACCAAATATCTAATTCAACCTAAAAAAGAGAGGAGGAGCTACTACAGCTCCTCCTCTCTTCTGTCTCTCAATCGTGAAGACTTTCCTCATATCTCCACGGCTGATTGTATTTCAAATAGTCTTCCGGAATCTCAAGTGATTCAAGTTTCTCGGGTGTTAGAAATAAAGCATTTAAAACAGTTGATCCTTTTTTCAATCGATAGAGAATGCTGGTGTGATTGAGACCTAAAATCTTGGACCAATCAGCAAGGGTAAACGTATAGGTTTGGGTTTCAGTTTTTATAGACAGAAGCTTCACATCTTCTCTGGTGATTTGGATCATGTGATAGTCGCCAAAGTAGCAATTATCTGGAACGAAACCGAGAGAATTAATTTTTCTAATCAGAAAACTTTTGTTGTCTACATATCCGTTTTCCCTGCACCATTTAGCAAACTTCGTGTAGTCATCATACCAACCCTTGTCCATAGGAAGACCGGTTTGATTGACAGTGGCTTTTGTTGATGCCCAGAGATTGTGTAGAGATGTACCATATTCTCCATGTGTTGTGTTGCGTTTGATGTTAAGTTCGCGAAGTTTTTGTTTCTGAACACAACCGCACGAGATAGTGTTTCCACTCACAAGATGGTCATATCTTACAACACAATAGTTCCCGCATTCGCAGAGGCATTTAACGTAGTAGCGCGGAGTTTGTCTATGGCCTTCTAAGCAAATTCCGACATTCTCAATAACTTTCAGCTTACCATAGATTTCACCAATATGACCCTTTTCATATGAGGCGATATGGAATTGATGTCCTATAGATATACACTCAGCGGACACATCTAATCATTAATACCAAAATATAGTTTTTAGATAATAAGAACAGTTATTTAGGATGGTTATGATTATGGGTCAATTTTAAGATATACAATTTCTCCATCTTGATTCTCGGCTACCGTTATAGCCTTTACTTCTCTTTCAATGATGGTTGATTTTGGAAATCTTTTACCGGTCATTCCTTCCGTCAAAAGCTGGAGAAAGTCAGATTTGGAGTGGATGTCTTCAAATCTGACTTTCTTCCCATTAACCATAATTGCAAGATTCGGTTTATTGTCGGTATAGTAGATACTAGCCATTCTAAAAAATTCCTTTTTTAATTCAATATTTTTTTGGTATTAAATGCTCCATATCATCATAATAATACATCATTACAAAGTTTGAACTCATGTACAAAAAAGAAGATTGACGGTTTCCCGTCAATCTTCTTTCTTTTCATCATCATCTATTACAATGATGACGTCGGTGCCATCGATATTCATTTCTACACCTCCTTTCAATATAAAAATACATTAGATAAATCTTCAATTTATACGAAAAAATCCGTGGAAGCCTAGAAAGCTTCCACGGATTTCATTGTTTAGTTTACTCGATAACCGGGGGTAGATCCAGTATATTCCTCCATATAGTTGAAATACTTATCGATCACACCCATTCTCCATTCCCTAGTATCCTGATAGGGAATGGGATTGCTCGGAAGAGGAGGTTCATCAGGCTGTGCAATCCCAACGTATTCCGATAGGTTAGACTTGATCGCAAGCTTTACAACGATACTGTACATGTCATCTACACAGTAGGGTTGATTAAAATAAATATAATAGGGTTTTACTAACCCCTTTCCACATACACAACATTCACCAAAGATTTCCGGAATATCAGGGCATTCCGATTCACAGTTGGTTCCAGCAGAAGAAGAGATGGACTCATATGCTCTTTCTAGAGTTTCGATGATGATTTCAACAGCTTCGGAAGACATCCTATTGAATGTGCCATAGATGAACAGTCTGAGAGTTTCCTCTAGTTTAGTGAGAAAATTTTCTTCAACTGTATCGGTCCACTGGTCATCATCCCCGAGATCAACCGAAAAATCGGTTCTAAAGTCTACTCCATAGGACATTAGAGTCACTCGAATTGGATCTGCCTCTGTCATGGTAAATTCTACATCCATATGATCTCCGAGAACAGGGACCATATATTCCACAATGGAGACCGTTCCTGTAAAATTAACTTTCTGATCAGAGCTCAGATAACCATTATCTCGATATTCTAGACCCCTTAAAAACCAGGGTTTCATTCGATTCAAAATTCTCTCTGATTGCTCCTGAATCCACGGTTCGATGCACTCCCCACAGAGAATTTTTCCATCCTGTCTCTGATAGTATGCTTTATCAACCTCAATCATCTTATGGTGATCGAAATTACTGTCACAGATTTCAGGAAGATAGACTTCTGACATTTTCATATCTCCTTTATTTGCGAAATGAAATTAGATATCAATGATTTAAGGCTCTGTTACCAGACTATCGAAAACAAAAAATTAAAAATAGCACTATAAAATACTCAATATTGAAAGGAATGAGTATCATGAATGATAAGCATCCTCTGCTTCAGCAGGCTATCGAAAATATCACTGCTGCTTCTCTGTGCAACCGTGGGATGTATCCCATCACCAAAGCAGCTAATGTATTCAAGGAAGATGGCACCAGCCTGGAGCCCGAAACCCCCACTGTAAGCTATGTTGCCAAGTCCGGCAGCGATTATTTCTCTGACACCGATCTGACCACTAAGGTTGGCACTCTGGATGCTGATACTCCCGCTGAGCCCGTCGAGGGTGAGGAGTACTTCACCATCAGCGTCGACCCTGAAACCTATACCGCTGCTAAGGATGCGGATTACTATTCCGACACCGCCATGCAGACCAAGGTTGGCACTCTGTCTGATGCCACTCCGGCCGAGCCTGTTGAGGACCAGTCCTACTTCACCGTGGAGATTTCTTCCACCACCTACTATGTCAGTGGTGATGATGTCACCGCCGATCCCGCTGCTACCTATTATGTTAGCGGCGACGATGTCGAAGAGGCTGACGCGGAGTAAGAATTTCCCATTACAAGCAAAAAAGATGAGAGTCCCCCGCGGGGGACTCTCATCTTTTCTCACTCTCCGCTCAGCCAAGCAGCCGAGCAAGGAGAACTTCAAACCTACCAAAGGATCTGTAGCGATATTCGGTCTGGGCGAGACGGATGTGGAACTTGAGATATAGTTCGGTTTTGGCATTATCGTCTTTATAGGTATATGCAATGATAGGAAGGATAATGCTAACGATGTCTCCCTCTTCCTTCCCCTCGAAGAGGCGCATGGGCAAGTAGTTAGGAAAACGACAGTAATTCTGAACACCTTCGATCTCTAGCTCGAAGCCGTGAGAGCCAAGATTCTCGGAATCCAGATCTTCCTTGGCAGTGACCCACATTTCAAGCATCTTCTCTTCACCGAGGTTTTCAGTATCATAGTCGATACCATTGATCTCGTAGATCTTCTGGCAGAGATCGCTGTAGCGCTGCTGGTAACTACTGAAGAAGCTCTTGATAGCGGGAACGCCGTTGGGGATGATGAAAGCATCAGCGTCGACATCCTTGAAAACGTTCACGTCAACACTCTGCTTCATTTCCACAGGAAACACGTAGACAGCCACCAGGACCTTAGACTTGGTGAACAAGCCCTGGTTGTACTTCTTAATGGACAAATCCCAGTCCACCACGTGCTGGTAGTTGAAGTCGGGGTAGAACACACCTCCGCAGGAGCTGGTCGAGATGGCAACTTTGTAGCCACCCCAGTTTTTCCGATCATCAGCATCGAACATCAGGGGGTTGATACTGCACCCATACCTAAACAGGGCCACAACGGTCCCATCAGCCTGGAGCGCAATCGCATCAGCCTTATCAACCTTGTCATTGTGGAGATTCCAAAATTTTCCTTCCGGCATGTTCTCGGCATACCGGGTGAGCTTTTCATTGGCTGCATTGCTGAGCATTTCGATGGTCTTCTCGGTGTACAGGTTCTTAAACATTGTATATTCCTCCTATTAATGGGCTAAGTCTTTGACGTATATATGTCTAGATTCTTGCCCATGTTATCATAATAAGAATATACCACTATTATAGGGGATTTATACGGTAAAAAAGAGTGGAGGATCGGGTGATCCTCCACTCTGTTCTATCGTTTAATCTTCCAGATAAACAATTTTCTCATAGAGTCCACAATGGCAAAACCCCCGTTTTTGCTCACGGAACTCCTTGCACATACACCTGGTATCATCGGATTTCTCTAGACGACACGGACAATATCCGTCGTTGTTTTTGAGAGCTTTCTGAACGCTATTTCTGATGCGTTCATCGCAGTTGATTCGAATCTCGGTTTTCTCTACCATAGCCATTTTATACCAATCCTCCACCTAACATATTTTACGTGCATACTGGTTATCTGACGCTAGCATCACTCCAAGAACGGGATCTAGATGTGATTCCTGCCCAGGAACATAGCGACCGAATTTCATTATCACGTTATTTACGCAGGCTGTTGTTAGAAGATTAGTAAATTCAATGACCTTTTCTTCATCCTCATTATATCCTGTATATACAACCACATCATCTTCAGAGTGTCCAGTACCTCTAAGATAGATGATAAACGCTGCCACCTGATGTATGGAAAGAAGAGGTTCCATTCCAGCAAATACAACAGCATGGGTCATTGGATTTGATAGATATCTCTTACAGAGATCATTGATAGATATATCTATTGAGCTTCCTTCAATCAAACTATGGTTTTGACATAGAGACCAATCATAGTTTCCACCATGTGCATTTAGATCTTTCCAACACTTTCCATCACAATACGGCATACCAACAACCATGGATGTTTTCTTATAGTTGATGACGTCAACATCGGTTAGAAATTTAATTTTCATGTCATATCACACCCATTAGATTTAGAAATTGAAATTGGAGATAGTTGTATTTACCATATGTTGGAAGCATATTAGCTATCATACTCTCTTTTTCTTCTATTCTATAACAGATGTTTGCAAGAAAGACTTGATCATAAAACCCACCATGAGATTCTTCATCTCTAATAATTTCTTCGATTCTAAGAATTCTATTATAAAATTGAAGAAAAGCTTGATAACGTCTTACGAAGTTTGGGTATATGCCTGGAAGAACGATTGGTTTCAAATCTTCCTCTGTGAGGAGACCAAAATGATAATCATACACTTCAATGGTAATAACCAAGGGATTATAATGCCAGAAATTTGGATGGAGTCTATAAACAAGTTTATTTTTAAGAATAGTGATAGCCTGTTCTCCGTTAGAATATGATTGAATTGGAGGAAGATTTACAAACGCATTTTTTGAAACCGAAGGAGTTTTAATGTCTAGTAGAAACTCCTCAGCACTCTAAATAATTGATGTAAGGTTATTTTCGGTAAACGAATTTTTCAAATTATATACTGGAGCCACAATGGGTTTCATTAAACTATACCTCCTCATAAAATATAAGATGTTAGAGTTGATATTTCTCAACTCTAACATCTTTTTTGTAAATCAAATCACAGGATCATCCTTAACGGCAATCCAATCGCGATTATTAAACCACTTACGTTCCTTAAACTCTTCCTGTCTTTCCGGAATCCATACGGATACATCTGTATAAAACTTACGTACCATTACTTTCGTAAGATTCAAGAACTTTTTCAACAATGGAGTTTACATATAACTTGATTCTAAGTTTTCTCTCCTCTGTAAGAGTATTATATTTTTCAAATAGAGGATTACGATCAAGAATATGTAAATGAAAATGTTTTTCTATACAATATCGGCAATAGACTGCTTCTTCAATGCTATTCCAATCTTTAAAATAAAAACGCATCTTGTTAAATATAAAGTTACATTTATACTTTAAAGAACGTGAATTTACTTGACGGAAAGCATTAACTCCTCGAATTCCACTTTGACTATCATCTCGAACAGACACATTTTGAATATTTTGTAATCTGGTAACTACCCTAAGATTACTTTTTCGATTGTCAAGAGAATTACAATTAATATGATCAATCTCATATCCTTTTGGAATCTCAATATTCAAAATGAATTTATGTAAATAAATGCCAGTTCCATCATCAAATTGACCAGTCACTACATAATATTTATGCTTTTTCTGTGAAACTCGCCATGTGAATCTAGACACTTTTTCATAATCGTCTTTATCGATGATAGTTGTTAAATAATGATTTTTATGACGTATATCGAGAAGATAAAAATTGTCTAATTCAGTCCACCGATTTTTAATCTTGGGTATCATTATTTTCTCCATTTATACGAATTAGTCTTGAATAATGGAATAGACTATACCATTATCCTTATTTATAATACTATATTGTTATAAATAAGGATATCCCTTGGTAGTCGTTGGGGCCATCTCTTCATATGAAGATATATGCCTGCGGATTACCCAATCCATTTAGCTTTTTACTATGTCGAGTGAATTACTCTCGCCATCTAATCGTCACCAATTAGACTTAGTACCAAATGGCTCTAAGGGCTTTCCCGCATATTCGGGATTTCTTATTTAAAGTCGCGATATGTTATTACTAACATATTGGGCAATTATACAGACTTACCCACGACTCTCGTGTACTGGGTTTTCATAGGTTCACCACATTCCGGACAAACCGAGCCAAAGAAACTATGGTTGTTTTTACATACAGAGACCTTTGCATTGAATGCAAAATAGATAACACCCTGAGATGCAATATAGTTTAGCATCTCCCAGGCCTGATCTGTGGATGTAAACTTACCTTCAACATTAATGTGACTGATCTGCCCACCTCCACACTCACGATCAAGAATAGATCCTAGGCGAACCTTTTCTTGAATCGTACATTTTTCAGTAAGAGCGATCCACTGGTTGGAATATAGACGGTAATGATTTGCTTCCGGGAAAGCAATCCTGTCTTTCTTTGCAAGAACAACGTTACTACGTTCTGCCGGCGAGTTCTCAATATTTATTGAATAATCAAAACCATAGGTTTCCTTCTGTTCGTTTAACTGCTTCATGATACGCTTGGCAAACGAAATTGCCTTATCTGTGTAGAACTGATTTCCAAACTCATCAGTACCAATATAACCAAAATCAAGCATAACCTCATACATGGCAGTGATTCCAATCGTGTTATACTGCTTGGCCATATCGATGATATTGTATGTATAGTTTGGAAGAAGACCCTTTTCTGCATCGCGCTTTATGATATGACGGACACAATCCAGCGTCTTAACACAGATATCGATTCTCTCTTTCAGTATCTCGAGATATTTATCTTCATCACCGTTTACTTCCAGGGAAATGTGACGAAGATTAATGTCGTTTACCTTAACAGAACCGATGGATAGAGAAGTTCCACCGATGGAGTTGATAAACGCATCGAGTTTGGAGGTATCCGAAAGAAGTCTGCAGTTATGAGTTTGAACTCCATTTGAAAGGGTAAAATAGGGTTGAGAAGGATCTTCCATTTCAACACAGAACACCCAATCGTCAATCTGGTCTACCCGATGAATAGACACGATCTCATCGTAGCAAACCTCAGCATTCTCCACGTCGCTAGTATTGATCTTTTCAACCGGACGGGTTTCAATCTTAAGTTTCATACCGATTGAAAGCTGCCAGCTCTTAAGTTCACCAGTAGATGTGAGATGGATATGATCGTCCGTTGCTCTAAGGACTCTACCCTCTTTGGTTACGATCTCATACATGGGATGCTTTTCCTCTAGAGCGGTAAGCTTTGCTCTCTTCCACTGGCCTCTATAATATACCTCAACTGTCTTATCATGAAACGTCTGATACATGATCTTGAACGCACCACGATAGATATTCTTGTTATAGCGAAGAGTAATCTCCTGGGTGGCATCAAAGCAGCAATTGCTCAAGGTTGTGACGCTGTCTCCATTGTAAAAGTTGGAGTCGAGCCAGATACAGTTATGATCGGAACACCAGCGTGCGAACTCTTCATCCACAAACTTTCCATTCTGATATAGGAGGGCGTAGGTGAGAACCGGGAAGGTGAAGAAGTTGGTTTTTCTAACCTCAGCCATTACTTCCATGAATACCTTTTGATGTTCAATGATCTCCTCGATATGATCGATTGCAAACGTCCCATCAGGGAACATCCTACCACCAAAGAGTTCGGTTAGATAGTTCCTATCCATGATTGAGAAGTTTGTAAAAGCCGATTCACTCACACGTAGATAGGGCTGGTTTAGATTAAATATCATCTCCTGAAAAGACTGTCTACGATAGTATTCAGGATCTCGAAGGTAAAAACCACTCTGTACATCTTTCCACCAGAACCACCAGCTATATACCAGATAACTCGGCAATCCTACAGCTCCAGATGTTCTATTACAGTTCCAGGAAATGAATTCGTGTACATGATTATTGAATGTGGTTAGGTGCTTTGCCGGTAGAGCGGGAAATTTATTGACAAAGAAAAGACCCTTTTCAACCAGGGCATCCAGGTCATAGGCAAAGCAATAGGGTTTGATGCTCGAAGATGAAGAGTCGTGTAAATATAGAGCACCAATCCATTCCAAAGTGAGCCAGGTTTTAGCATCCTTAAGCCCATATTTTTTCTTTAGTTCATAGAAGATCTTATTGAATGCCAGGAGTTTTAGATGGGGTTTTGTCATATCATTCGTAAGAGTGCACACATCATGAGCACTACTATTTGCATTCCCGTCGATCGTTACTTCGGCAGGAATGGCAGCATCAATGAATGCATCGATGAATGAAGAGAAATTAAGATTCTCGTTATGAAAACCATTCATTCTCTGGAGATGATCTGAAATTTCCCGATTTTGAGGATTATTCTTCTTTAGCCTCTGGATCAGATGACTGATGAAATTCTTTGGGTTTTTTCCATCCTTCATCACGATATAGGCATAGTTTGAAAGATAATTCACATGATGAACAAAATCGGGATCGAGCTCATCCATCTCAATCGTGAAAGGTTTTTGTGTTTTCTTGATCTTTCCCATCTAGTTTATTTCCTCCCAGCAGACTTATTGCAGAGTACGGTTACATACTCATTAATCTCAACAAAACTCTTGATCAGCCTGTTTTCGGGGCTAATAAGGAGTGCGGGCGTGGTTTCGATGCCTAGTTTCTGCATCCTTTCAACGTCCTGACACTCTTCATAGTCAATTCCGGCGGACGATAGTTTCGTCTTGATCACCCTACATTTTGGACAGGTAGGAAGGGTAAATATGGTTATATCTTTCATATGTTTCCTCCATAGAATTAGTGATTACGAGGCTGTTGATAGGGATAATAACTACTAGAATTCATTGATCGACAGATAAAAAGAAGAATCTGGAATGGTTTTGATTCCATTCCAGATTCTCATGTTTCTCGCTGTTATTTAGCCCGAGAATTTCTGATTTTTAGGAATGAGTTTCCCTATAATCTCCCGTCTAGTAATTCCGGTTTTAGTATACTCTCTCAAACCGAGACCAGCGTAGAAATCTGCAACCTCATTTAAAAGAAGACCAGTATGTCCTTTGACCGCATGGAAAAGTATAGATCGAAATCTTCTCTGACCTGTCACATAGTCTCTAAATCCACGAGTCACAGAATTCTTCGGTTGCCACTTTCCATTAGCCCAGCCAAATAATCCCTGGTAGTCGTGATAGATGTGGAGGTTTTCAGGTTTATAGGTGTTATCAGCAAGATCCATAGCAACGATAGCTGCAAACACCTCTCCACCAACATTCCACATTTTTGTATATTCCTTCTCATCGATAACGCCGTAGTAGACATCAACGAGATAGAATTCTGGAGTTGACTCTCGTACAACAATGGCCGCCCATCCAGAGGCATCCATTGTCAGTTTTTTCATAAAACTTCCATCGGTATATACATCCATACTATTTCACCTGCTGCATTGTAAATGAGTTTACGTAGGAATATTTTCCACTCCACCAAATCTGTTCGATACACTTATCTATCGGAGAGACATCATCTTTTGTGGACATCTCTGAGAGTAGTTCATCCTGGCAATGCTTTATCTCAGACAATATCTCATTTTTTATGGTCTCATCAAACTCATGAGAAACTATAGTGTAGTCTACATCCTTTTTCCAAGTATGCGGAAATCCTCCATAGTTTGGTGAATCTATTGGGGTGTCGGTAATAAATCCACTGCAACCCGGATGGCCACCACCACCAAATAGAGAAGCAACATCCTTCGCGTTTACACGATAGTTTTCCAGATCCTCACAGTAGACGGTATATCGAACCTTATGTAATTCGGTATCAAAAGCAAGCATCCAAGGATGATTTCTCATAAAAGAGGGTGTAGCTACAACAGGGTTCAGATTTCTCCTATCTATAGTCACGAAATCAACACGATCAAGATCTCCATAGACAAAATCACGTTTCATATGATCTTTTGGTACAATCGAGATCATATAGCCCTCATGATACAGAGCCTTGAGAAAGAAAAATCGCTGCCAGTTTAACAACTTTCTTCCGATCTGAATGATGTAGTTTGTCGTTATATTCTGGAATTGATGATTCTTTAAAAGATCGTATCCGGACGCTAGAATTATTCTGGTTTCATATGGTGGTCTTATGAACGCGGAATAATATGGATGCTTCACATCTTTCGGTACGATAGAAGATGACATGAATGTGGTATTGTAGTAGATGGATTTTTCAAATTCCAGATGAAAGCAATCCCAATCATTCGTATATCTAACTGTAGTGGGAACTCCATAGTAGATATCGTTAGACTTGGGAAGATTGACAGTAAACATTTCTTCGAAGATGCTATAACCAAACGAATTTTTAATCCTATCCAAATTGAAAGAATAGGAAAAATCTTGTGTAAGATATTCATTACGATCTCTACACATAAGCTCATAGATCTTCCAGCAGAGATAGGTAGCGGAAGCATCGGTGAGGACAACGTGAATGGTTTTACCCAACCCAGGATACTTTTCAAGCAGTTCCACGGAAGTCTGATGATGATCGATCCAAACAACGGTTTCATTTGGATTGGATGTGTGTGCACAGACACTATCGATGTTTGATCTATAGGCTTCATTGAAAGAAAGATCGGTGATGATATTAAATCCATCTGTCAGTGGATATTGATCCGAATAGTCAACGTGGAAAACATCTACTTCAAACATATCATAACCAAGTAGATTTGTGCAGAGTCTAAGCATAATGGCTGCACTACCATATCCATCCAGATCCGTATGGCTAATAATAGTGACCCTTGGATACTTTTTTCTAATATCTGTCAACATATCTATCTCTCCCTTATTATCGTTGTGTGGGTTTGGTCATGGAAACAATGGTTATTCGATCTACAGCTCTTGTGATTGCCGTATATCTTGCTTTTCTCGTGAGCTCCGGAGTATTGAAAAATGAATCAATGAACAGAACGCGATCATATTCAGAACCCTGACTTAGATGCACGGTTATCGCATAACCATACTCAAACTTTTCATTATAGGTTCTCATCACATTTCGCTGTTCATCTATGGTCATTTTCAGATATCTCGCATCCACCTTAAGTTTTTCAAAGTTTTCACCATCTGGAAAATAGTCTGGGTGAAAATCTATGAGGTAGTAGCCTTTTGCCAGTTCACTACGGTCAAGATCCACAATGTACCCAGAGGTACCATTGGTCAAATAGAATCCATCTTTCTGTACTGACCAATTATTTTGTCTACAGATGATTTTGTCATTGATTCTTGGTATCGGTGTTTCATAACCGAGAATATTCTTTCTACAAAAACAATTGATGTCATACCGGAGATGATTGGTAAAGCATAGAATCTGATCGTAGTCTGTGAGAAGTTTCTTATCCATGGCGTATTCACGGACGACTTCAGATTTTCCATACTTTCCCTCAAGGAGTGGAATATCCTTGAGAATCATCTGTGATAGCATGACAATCGGATTATCTTCACTCTGTCTCATGATCTGTGTGAGAATGAAGTCTGGGTTTTCCATCACAGTCGATTTTCCAAATACTGGTGGAAGTTGATTCATATCTCCAACAAAGATGACAGGTATTCCGAAGGATAGGATCTCTTGACACATTTCATCGTTTACCATTGGAGCTTCATCAACGACGATAAGATCGTAATCCCTATCGAGCTTCGTTTTTAATTCAAATTCAAAACCGATTGATTTTCGATTGCTAAATGGATCGGTCTGATATTTTGGGACCACATTGTAGATTAATGAATGTATTGTCTGTGCATTTAGCCCCTGCTTAAGCATGTTTAAGACAGCTTTACCGGTATATGCACAACCAACATAGGAACCCTCTAGACCAAGAGTTCGTATAAATTCTTTTATTACAGTGGTCTTTCCACAGCCGGCTGCTCCGGAATAGGCAAACCACTGGGGATGCTTATATGAAGATATAGTTCCTCTGAGACTATCTTTAAACCAGGCGGAAATTCTATCCAGAAGCTCAGCCTGACCTCTTGTCAACTCAATCATGTAAAATCACCTCTTCGATGATTGTAAAAATCGATTTTTCCGACAATCTATTAATCATAATTTCAATCTAAAGGATGTGAACATATATGGGTGCCTATTCAAGTGGAATGTTCACAGATGGTCAGCTACTGGACGCCGTGTATGTCCAGGCAATACCGTATGGAACATCAAGTGGGAGCCTGAAGGTATATATTCCTTCTGCGCTACCAAATCTTTCTCAACCTTCAAATCTAAACTCAAAACCGAGCTATATTGATTCTGCATGCTTCATTAACACATCAGAATGTAAACCGTCGGTTGCCAAGAAGGTTGAAACTCGTGAATGGTTGTATGCTCTGGCACCAAATTTTCCCTATCAGCACAGTCTAATAAGCTATGGTGCAAAACTGAAAGTCAGAGCAATCGTCGAAAATGAAGATGTTAAATTTAAGCTCGTGTCTGAAGAATCAGATCCCTCATGGGATCCCGCGTGATCTTATTTGGAGGTATATGAATGGTCGATAGTATCATGCAAATGGGTGCAGATTCAACCATGATGGAATATGTTGAAAACTATTCAACAGAAGAGCTCACCAATGGGAATCTGTATTTCCAGCAGGTTTTTAAAGATAAGCAAGGTCAGAAGATCATTGTCAACGATCAATCTATCATGTTGAGATATCTTCCGGAATTTCTGACTATTAAGAAGAAATACACCTTTACAGACCTGGAGTATCGTAAGTACCGCTTCAATCCTAAACGACTTTCCTACGATCTATATGGGACAACGGAACTATGGTCTGTGATATTGGGTTTGAATGAACTGATCTCTACTGCCCAGTTTGATCTGAGAACCGTATACGTTTTTCCATCTTACGTTGTGGAACGTGTAAAGCGGATGCTAACGCTTGAAGAAGAGAATAAAAACTATAACGCAGAAGAACTTTCAGAAGCACTGTTTAACTAATAAAATGAGCATGGAACCGGATTTCCGGTTCCATGCTTTTTACATCGTCATGTTAGATGCTACAGTGCCTTTCAGAGATGCAACAATGGAAGACGAGCTCTTTCTCTCACGGTTTCTATTCTGAAGATTCTCGAACGCTTTTCGTTCACTAGATTCCTCATTTATGGATTCGAGATCGTTGGCGAGAGAAATGATACTTATGGGCTCTGGTTTATCAACATCAGACTCAAGTCGAATATTCTTTGCATTTGCAAACGGATGATTGAAATAATCGACAGTGAATGGAACCTGTTTACCTCTGATCTTGAGTCTTTTTATCGTTAAGAATAACCTTTGAGTTGATTTCTGTAGCTCTAGATTTATCAGTGCAACCCAATCAGAATCTTCAATGATATCCCAAGCGTTTCCGATAGAACTTGATCCGACAAATCTGGCAACATCCTGCTTATTATCTCTCATCGCTGCATCAATAATGCTATTTCCCTCACGATTCAACTGCATTGCAGTAATCACAGGAATCTCATAAAACTGGGCTATGGATTTGAGTTCTTTGGTAACAAAAGACATACGAACCCGTTCATCCCCATTGGAATTGTGTGCTGATTCTATTCGTTTAATGTAGTCCACAATGATACAAATCGGCTGATATCCTTTGTTATTGAGATCTGTGACATACGCATAGATGTCTGCAGTGGAAATCTCAAGGTTACCGGCATAGCGAAAATAGATATCGATTCCTCCAACACCACCAGAGGTTACTCCATAGCCACCTTCCTCCTTTAGGACTCGTACAACCTCTTCTGGACTAGTCTTTCGAATGTCCGAATCCATTCCAGAGTACATGTCAAAAAGTCGTTCTATGGACTCTTCAATCGAGTTCTCCAGTGTGATGAAGAGAATACATTTTCTAAGGCCGTTTTCATAGGGGAGAATCTGAGGATTAAATCTCCTAATCTGATCTGCGATGTTTAGCAGTGTACCAGATTTAAACTTACCAGATCCACCCACAATGGTATACAGTCTTCCACTCTGAAAACCTGGACTCAGAATGGCATTAAGCTGTCTAATTCCTGTCTGAAGAATTGCGGTTGGCTGCTTCATCTTTCCAACCACATTTGTCAGTATTTTAGATGCGTCTCCAAGAGTAAATGCAAACTCCTGTAAAAGTCCCTGATTCTGATCAGAGTTCTGAAGAGATGCCAGAAGTTCGCTCATGGATTCCTTCAACGATTGAATTGTATCATAGTATGACACGTTATAGTCAGCAGTATCATCTATCTTTCTCAGAAGATTGACCAGACTATCTCGCTTCTGATATATTTCTATATACTGAAGTTTCTCGGTAACGAACTGTGTAACCCGTTCGCATTCCGAAACGGTCAATCCATTTCTTGTAAAGCCGACATCCTCTATGATGTCTATCCCAGGTTCAAAATCGATCTTGAGCTGACTTTTGATGAGATCATCATCTTCTAACCCCATATCAATCATAGCCTTCAAAAGAGACTGCAGAGTACCAAGTCTCAAATATACAGGCTGCTCACTTCTATAGAGTTCCAAATCGGAATATTCCATGAGCTTCTTTAGATTATAGAGATCAGATCTCGCTATATATTCGCAACGAACATACTTTATCAGCGCATTCAACATGGATACATCGAAATTGAACTTTACCTTATTCTGAGAATTTCGAGATGAGTCCCTTGTCTTTACTCTAGTCACAATTTCACTCTCACCTCTTGCTCACCATTTTTCGTTACCTCGATGTTAGTCGGATTTTGATCCCGAAAATTCCTCAGAAAGCCTAGGAATTAGAGGAATGATTTCCGGATATAGATTCCGAATCAATTCCTTTATTTTTGGGGTAAACTTATTGATGTATACACAGACGTTTGGATCAACTCGTATTGCTCTCAGGATCTGTTCTTCATCCGGATCATTTAGAAATCTAACAAGAGTGGGATCTCTGTGTAGCTGTCTTCTAATAAATCCAGGTTGTAGAGGAAGTTCTTTCATGAGAGTTGGGTCTTCTTTACAGGCATATTCTCTCAGTGCCGATGTACGAAGTTCCTTCGGAATGAGATGAATTGCCCCTGGATAATTATGGATTGCAGTATACATCATCTTTGGAGTTAACCTAATTCCCATTCTCTCAAGATACTGTATGTTGGTACCATCTTCATTGAGAGCGAAAATGATCATTTCCTCGGACGGTCTTTCCATAAATTGAAATAGAGATGGTTCGTTTTCTATGGCAATCTTCCACATGTTATCATTCAGATACTTATTCTTTATCAAAAGAATGAACGATGGATCATTCTGTAGGATAGAATAGATCTTCATTTCCCTTGATGGATCCAATCTAAATACCACCTTTCATTATCTTATATAGGTCACCTAAAAAATATACTTCGCAGGTTTTCAATACAAAAAAATCGGGGGCGCGCTTTCGCGACACCCCCATGAATCTGGGACCCCTCTAGGTCTTGTCGACCTGGGGGTTGTTGACCGCGGCAAGCTCTCTCTGGAGCGCCGTGCGGTCAGACGCCTGCATCTGGGACATGGTGAACGCCGTACCGAGAAGCAGGGTGGTCGTCAAACCGGTTCCGATCTTGTAGCCGAGATCGATCTCAGCCTCTTCGGGGGCGAGCATGGCACCCATGAACAGGAGGCCACTAATGCCGCCGCCGGCAGCCAGGATCGGAGGAAGGGTTGCTGCCAGGTGATTTTTGATGGGAGTTGCCTTCATATCAGTTACCTCCATCCTCGCTACCGACGGAGATAGGGACGACGTTGTCACCGTTGACGTCCTGCTCACTGATTTCGTCGGAGAAATCAGCAAGGCAGTCGCCGATTCCCTCGAGAAAGCCGGCGGTGAAGCTTTCGCCGATCTCACCCATGGTTTTCATGACCTTCCTGGCCTGGACGAGGCGCCGCGCCCCGCTCACAGCAAGGGTGACGGAAGTGGCAGCGGCACCGGCACCGACGAGGTAGCCACCGGTAGCCAGGGCACTGTGGCCCTGCTCGTGGAGCTCGTTGGCCATGTAGATAGCGCCACCAGCGACGCCGCCCAGGCCGAGAGACAGGCCGAAGTCCACGAGGGATTGACTGACGATTTCCTTAGGGATCTTGATTTTGCTCTTATTCTTGTTGGACATTTTTTCATTCTCCTTTTCTACATTTTGATGATTTTTCGTATCCCAGATTCATAATAAGAATACACCATTGAATTCGTGATTCACTTGCTAATTTGACAGGTATTTTCCGATATATTTTTCCACAATTTCCTCAGAAAGAGATTCTCCCTTTCGTTCTCTAATGAATCTGGTAATGATGGACGGAATTGCTGATGTATCTCGATTAAACACATAATCATACTCTCTAGAAGTATTTTCAACCGTCTTTTTTCGATGCTCTTTTTCTTCTTTTTTGACAAGGTCCTTAATATCGATCTTAACCTGTCTCATGGAAGAAATCTGTTGTTGAAATACAGTGAGAGTTTTTCTCAAATCGTCATCATCTGAAGTTATAATATAAATGATTCGAAGCTGTATGCTTGGATTTTTAGTTATACGGGTTCGGATTCTATCGATTAAAAGAGAAAAATCTGCCGGATATCTACACTCTTCATCGTTTACCACTATCGTATCATATTTTCGAGCTAGAATATTCTCCACACGATAGATAAAGTACTTTGAATCCTCAGTATTGTATGCACCGTAAATGAAACCCTTGGGTTCTTCTTCACCGAACTTCCACCGATCAAAACTACCGATATAGTACAATGAATCTCTATCCTGAGGTATGTGCCAATGACCTGCAATCAACGGTCCTTTAATAAATCTGGAAAACTTATCATAATCGTAAACCATTGTTGGAAGATGATGCTCCTGGATACGATCGTACTCTATTTTAGGTAGGATAGAGTTGAAATTACCATGAAAGAATCCGATGTCTGGGAAGGGTATAAATCGATCCCAATAGAGTCTATCATAATCGAGAAGATTAATTGGCTCATCTGGACAGAAGATAACCCTTAGATCTGGAAATAGATCTTCGGCTGTGGTTGTGTCGTAGAGTCTAAAATAACCACTCTCGTCTTCATATGCCGGTCTAAACACTTCTAGCTGATCGTTATCATGCTCTCGCGTACCCTTAAACATCCGCACTTTCTTGACACCAGATTCTCGACATGCGGTCATCAGTTCATCAAACCACTCTACTGCAAGAAGAGCAGTTTTTGAATTCAGTTGAATTCTATAGTCAAAATAGTCTCCACAGATAACAACAAAATCTATTTCACCACTCATTTCTCGGATAAATCGAGTAACGAGTTGAAGGTTCTCATAGAGGAGCTTACTATCCATAGCTCCCCAATGAATGTCAGCAAGCGCTATAAATCTATATAGCATAGATCATTTCCTCCTCTCACATATAAAAAAATATATGCATCAGAATGTCTATCGTTCTGTCTAAGGATTCAATAAAAAATGAAATGGGTAGTACAGATCTGTACTACCCATTTCATTACAATTAATTATTAAAGGTTGCAAAGGCTACAATAAACCGGAATGTATCTTCCATTAGAAGCATTGATTCGGTAATAAGATTTCCCTTTTTCCCTTTTCTCGTGGAGAAACCACTTGCATTATTGATGATAGATATGATGTTATCTTCCGAGGTTATGAGATACCTGAGAATTTCATCAGAATTCTTTAGACCGAGTTTTATCATCTCAGAAATGGAAACGTTGACGATCGCCACTGGTTTCATATCAGTGTGTCCACGCATAAATCTGATATCGTCACTATTGGGAACCCAGTAGGATTTTACAAGATTTTTACATTTGACACTTTCTACTTGTCTCACGTCAACTAGATCTTTTCCATCGGATGTTTTCACACCAAAACCATTTAAGACTACATTGAAATTGAAGATAATGGAATCGGATTTCCAGACATCGATAATATCGTTCTGTCCCATTCTAACTCCTGATGAATAAACCATCTTTGGGAAGGTTTGTGTCCTAGAAGACCAGTTAAACGCTGATATCTGATCCATGATCAGATAGCGATCGTTTAGGACATCCTTCATCTGTTTCACAGGTTTATCATCGTAGGGTTTACGGTATATCCCATGACGATTGTTACCGAGGTATTCATATTGCCTAGGTAAACCATCGTTAAGAATGATTGTACCCGGAGATACATCTAGAATAACCTTTATTGTATTCTTCAAGATGGCAACATCGAAGAATGTGTGCAGCTGTTCTAGGTGGTTTAGCATATAGAGGCCAATCTCGTTTACGGGATAGAACGATCTGACAGCATCCTCTAATAGATTTTTGATCAGATAGGCATAGAATACCGTATGATCGAATGGATAGTCTACAAAATTCGGACGTCCTGCACTGTTTAGAGTAGCAGTCATATCATAATGTACGAATGGTTCATATAGATGGCGCTGTTTTGTACAGTTTACAATGAAATCCAAATCACCAATCACACGGTTTTCCGTATTTGACGTGATTTCAAAATCATCTGCATTAGACTCTAATATCTTTAGAATCCATACTGGACGTATGTTGGTGGCATTTGTTACAATGACTCTGATATAGGCATCTTCCTTACTAACGTTGGCTATCATATTGATGTCATCACAATGCCAGATATTAGCATGGGTTAAAGAGCTTAATACAAAATTTAGAAATGCTGGAGTCTTGATTAGACCCATCATTTCATAGAGATCAACATCATCTGTAGTTTTTCTATTCCCACCGAGGCTTGGGAAAATCTCGAGTGAAAATGTGGTTTTATCATCACCTATGGTCGGTACAATATCAACCACTCGAATCGTCCAATCACCTTTTAGAATAGGAATGTCTACATATTTCGAAACCGGTTGGTTATCTCCAATAAATTCACGACTAAGTCGCATCATCTCATTTGGATCAGTTGTTATGTCGACATCTCCATTGGGTTTTCGAATGAAAAATACTTTACCATCAGGAGGAAATTCTCCACTCATAACCCCGTCCATAAACCGCTGCATTGCTTCTCGAATCTCCTCCGGAATTGAATTTTTATCTTCTTCTTCCGGATCAATCGGAGTCTTATTCTCATCTGACAATTTATATCATCTCACTTTCTAATTCTTTATGATTTCCCATTCTAATAATATATTAACCTAGTGACCAACCCATAGAAAGGAGAATTCCTTTATGATCGGACACATCTACGAATGCTCAGACGGAACTGAGGTTCCATCGGTTACAACCATACTAAAACTTCTTGGTTCTGAAGCAATTATAAGGTGGTCAAACTACCTAGGATTTAAACATATACGCTACGATGATGAATTGGAGCGAACCGCTGATATAGGAACCATTATCCATGCGTGTATTCGGAAGGTTGTAGATCCATCCGATTCTACCGAGATTGTTGAATTTAAAAATAGTTTTGATGCGGACTATTTTAATTCAATCACAGAAAGATTCCGGAAATACATTTCTCAGTTTTCATACAATACCATATTTACAGAAAAAACTTTAGCTTCCAGTAAACTTGGTTATGGGGGTACCCTCGACTGGTATGCTAACATAGCTGGATTTAATATGATATGTGATTTTAAATCCAGTAAACAGGTGCGTTTAAAGCACCTCCTTCAGCTTGGTGGATACCGTAACCTTCTTCTGGAAAACGGGTTTATTGTAGATGGAGGAGCAATTATCATCGTTAATAGAAATGAGTGTAGAATGCATGTTGTCAGTATGGACGATATGATTATTCTATCGGATATATTTAACCGATTAGCAGAACTCTACAGTCTTACTAAAGGTGGAGATTTATTCTTCTCTCAGAATAAGAATATGCTCAAAGAACTCATGAAGAAGGTGGAAACTTGATTTCCACCTTCTTCATTTTTTTACTTAAATTCTCGCAATTTCAACAGGTTTTTAATAGCCAAGTTCCAAATATCCTATGGAAAGTGAGATGAAAAAATAGTGCGCAAATTTACCGACTCCGACATCTACCAAAAAATGAACAGCGGTAATGCCATTACAAATCGGATTCAGGACACCATCGGCGCTATTAATGCTACTACCCTTATCAACGGGAAGATTGATGGTCAACTGATGAACATGAATCGTGTATATCGAGATGCTCTCACCACGCGTGTGATTGAAGCGGTTAAAGATGGGCGAATACTCGTCCTCTGTCTACCGATTGATAAACGCCTTCCGGCTAACATGCCCTATCTAAAGCTAAAGAGAAGTGGAAAAGACTGTGTCATCGTTGACATGAGCAAATACATCATTGCCCAGAGGGGTCCTGGTGCTGTGCTCGAGGAAATCAAGGTTGATGTAGCTAAGCTGTATTCAATGCTTGTCCCCGCATACATGGCTCTGGAAGTCATCAATGAGTATACGGTCATGTCCTCTGAAACCGTTAAGCTGCTTTCTCTGATGTGGGCAAAGCTGTTTAATAAGGTTCTCATGAGTCAGAAAATCTTCGTTGGTAACAGGGAACGCTATGAGGCGTTCATGTACTTTGCCATGAGATTTTTCATGATCTACTACTGCCAGATTCCTATGCAGATCGTGGATAACATCTCTGGAGAATATATCAACGGAGTAAAAAGCAAGTATATTGCTACGATTGAAAATAATCTACATCATAAGGGAATCAACCTCTATGCCGACTGGAACACGTTTGCTAGGACGATGTTTAGCAACGAGATCACGAACATTCGTGCCGTTACCAATGTCGACATGAACGTTGATCAGTATCTGAGACTGTTTTCCACCTATATGGGAAGAGATGGTTCCTATCTGTCTCTTTGGTCTGCAGACTACGCCTTCTACTGCTTCTTTGTCACCTGGTGTCATGCATGGATTCTTAATGATAGAAGTTTTGATGACATCGTCAATGAAGATCCGAAGCTTATGCCGAAGATCCTTCGTGGTCTTATTAAAGAACTATGAATCAAAAAAATCGAGGGTGCTAGACAGAAAGTCTAGCACCCACTCTTTTTATTCAGGGATCTTCCAGATCCATACAGACCGTCCAGAATACACGAGATTGATCGGTGGGAGGAGTAATCTTTTCCGTTGCCTGCAGGACCAACGACTTGATAGACGGAGGGTTATTGATGTCGTAGGTTGTATAGAGACAACTGAGTTCCACCGTAGGATTTTCAACGGAAAGATCATCCCCAATGAGGATCGGGAAAATGAAATACTGATTGTCGGGATCGCGATCGGATTTGGTGACAGCTTCCACAAAGTTACGATAGAAGCTCACGTTATTGGACACCGTAAAAGAGTCTCCAATTTCAAGGTATTTCCCATACAGGTGGATTACAGTACTGATAAAATAGCTGGGCCAGGTAGAAGCACCGGGATGGTTTTTCTTCATAGAATCGATGGTGTTTGCGAGAAGAGCATCGTAGAAACGTGTGATCAGATACTCTTCAAAATCCTCATCCGTATCCATCTCATCGACGGAAATCTCATTGTAGTCGGAAGGTTCAACCGTTTTTACAACTTCCATGTAGGGAAGAGAATGGTATACACCATCCGCAATATTCCCGAAGAGAGGAATATCGACATGGGTCGTCTTATCCTGAAACCCAAAATTCACGATATAATCGTGAACCCTATCCAGGTTCTTCTTGGCTTCGAACCCGAACAGGTGTTCGGAATCGAAGATCTTGTGCATGAATGTGTTCACGCGCTCAACCGCTTCCAGATAGACAGATTTGAGCATAGTGAACTGTCCCCAGGTATTGGATCCATCAAACCCAACCCTAAAAACTACGATAGAATCTTTCATTAGTTCTCCTTTCTAATCAGATACCTGTAGCCCCATAGTAGGAATTCATCCCAAACATCATTCCGTCCTGTAGAGCGTTCAGCACCCCATGTAATTTGGGAGCTACGGTTCGAATGGCATCGTCCACAGCGTCATAGAAATCAGCTTCATAATTAATTTCATATTCGCGTGAACTTCCTTGAAGCGATTTTATAACATCGGCCATATTGAGAATGATGTCTGATGTTGGGATAGTTGTGGATTTGTTGGGTTTATCTATGCGGGAGATATGAATGATTTCCGCCGCAAATTCATTAGAAAAATAATCTACCACATATAATCTCTGAAGAGAATTACCAGAAGAACGCTTCTGTGTAAGATGTTTATATAGACTGATGAGCATGGCTTTGACATCTCTACATTGAAGCTTCACTCCGAGATTCACATTGATATCAACGAGGGTGTTTTCAATGATCGTGGAGTATACGTTTTCCAGCAGCATCTGAACCATCTGAGATTTGCTGGTCAAATGAATTCCCTTGAGACCTTTCTTATTGAGGAGGCCACTCGACGTATTGAATGCTGCCAGGCAGGTAATCGAAGGAATCTCTTGAAAACCCTGTTCAAGAAGTTTGCTCCGATTGGGATAATTATAGAACTCGACGCTCGGCCGAGAAATGCGGTTTTTACGGAGAAACCGATAGGCCTTCTTCCCGGTTTCCGATTCACAAAAATCTGTGATGTTGAAACTGGAATCTGAAGAACCCGGAAGACGATTAACGTATATTCTGGATTCCTCAGCCATTTTCTTTCTTACGGTGGAAGTAAGAGTTGTCACACTTCCCATCTTTTGCTCAGATTTTGTGAGAGTGATGAATCCGAGAGGAGTAAATTCCCGAAGGTTGGTAGTAACTCTTGTGAGCACATATTTACTCGAACTTCGAATGCTCTGAAAATATTGCCATTTCTCATGATCTTTTGATTTCGGTTTCAGAGAATCAGGAAGTTCTCGAGAAATGAAATGGTCCTCGAAAAAGCGAAATGCGTCCATAACCGAATCAATGTAATCATTGTAGGTCATGTAGAATTTCTTATGTCTCGCTTTTCCGGTGAATCGGAGACAGACGATGTCTCCGATTCGAATGTACCTCGGAAGGATCATGATTGTACCTCACTCTTCGGCGGGGGTTTCAGCCGATTCCCTTACACGGCCAATCCTTTCACAGACACGATCGACCCGTTCCATGTTGCAGACATCCAGATTCTTCATCAGGAAGTCATAGGCCTGATCGGCACTGGGCCAGTTGGTATAGTTGATACCGATGGTGTAGCGGCGGCCGTTGCGCCCGATGGTATAGGCGTACTTCATCCAGGAGAGCTCAATCACAAACGGATCACGATGATATTTCTCATCGTTTTCCTTGAGAGCCTTTTCCAGGTCCTCATCGCTCATGACCTTGTCACGGTTGATGTTCATGGCCCAGCGGACGCAATCCCGCAGATACTTGGGCATGATCGCCACGCTGTCATCAATTTCCTCTCTCTTCACGGTCTTCACTTCGGCATTCTGATTCATTTCATGTCAGTCCTTTCGCGATAATGATAATATGAGTCTATGACTCATTATAATAATATACTATTGAAAAAGATTTATTGATGCTATTAAACATCACTTTTCATATCTTTTACCGGAGGTTTTACATTCGCCTTTAGATTGATAATAGAGACTGTGGACATCTTTTTATCCGTAGTGAGTTCTTTTTTATCTCGATTATATTCATCGAGATAGACGCTTACTCTTTCACCAATTTCTGCGATAACCTTGTCAAGATTCATGACATATACCTCCAAACATATCTTGGTTATTTTTCTATTTATAACCTAGTGATTTTTCATTATTACAATACATTAATAAAAAAATGAGAGCGTGAACCTGGGTTGGTTCACGCTCTCAAATTTCGAGTAATGATTACGCTATTACCTGTAACTCATTTCTCACCGGAATAGTTCGGCAGTTCCTCGCTCTCGTTGCGTTTATTCTCTCGGATGGTTTTCTCGAGGTCCTCGAGAGACTTGAAAGCATGATCATTGATCGCATTCTCAATACCATCGATAGACTTGAAGACGTCTTCGATAGGGGTCTCGATCTTCCTCTCAGGTTTCTCAGGCTGCATATCCTCGTACATCTTCAACATCTCGACCATCGCGTCCGTCAGGGAGACGTAGTTTCCTTCGAAGCCCTGCTCTCTGATTTCGGAAAGCAGTTCCTCACCCGCTTTCCGATATGCGGACTCCCACTGGGAGTTCACGTAAGGCACCTTACAACGGAGTTTGAGGATACTGTAACTGTCGTCATCTTTCCGTCCCACCACGACCGCAGCACGTTCCCACTGCTCGATGCCGTCCTCCCCGGACCAGGAGAAGATCAGGGGATACACCCCGTACTTTCCCTCCTCAATAGGGGTTTTCGATTCGGCAGGCACGGAAGCGGGAGCGGATTCCGGAGAAATGAACCATTTCTCCGAAAACTTTTCTCCGAGGTCCGTGAGCTTCTTGATGAACTTGCCGCCGAGGACCTTCATGGTCCCGGTGAAACCAACGATTGCCCCAACGATGGGAGCCGCGGCCAGGGTGATCTTATTGAGGAGATTCACGGTGTCAACCGTGAACTCTTCATTGAGATTCATGGTGATCTCG
>JAEEGL016655011.1_pt1 | contig 141389 bp, 165 predicted proteins | sample 9134231 | NCBI WGS metagenome assembly JAEEGL01 (sample SAMN16246548, study PRJNA631951) | gut metagenome | biome: gut microbiome; feature: rumen; material: fiber-attached | host: Bos | place: Iran: Karaj | collected 2018-10 | reverse complement strand
AACAAGAGAGAGATATTATTAAAAATCAATGGTGTAAGGATAATAATATCCCCTTAATCCGTATACCATATACACACTTAAAAGACTTAACTCTGGCTGATCTTCAATTAGAAACCAGTCAGTTCATTGTCAGTTGATTTTTTAAAAAATTTTTGATAAAATATATATAGAAAATAAGAAAGGGGATAAAAAATGAAGGCATTAATAACAATGAATGAACTATCAGACATTAATGAATTTTGCAAAAGAGCAATTAATGTACCCGGCGGAGTTACGGTATCACGCGGAAAATACGTAGTTGATGGTTCTTCAGTGCTGGGCGTAATTAGTATAAACCCTGTAGAACCCATTACAGTAGAGTGGGATGCTGAAACAGATGAAGCCCTGACATTTACACAGTTTATTTTAGCCCTAAACAAGAAGGTTTTAGACCGAAGCAAGACGGGTTGAAAAAATATAAAATTTTTGTTACAATATAATTGTAAAAAATAAAAACCTAAAACAAAAAAATTATTAAACAAGGAGAGAAAGACATGGCTGAGAAGAAAATTACACAGGCAGAGAGATTTGAAGAGTTAAAGACACTTGCAGCAGAGGCTGGTAGACAGGATCTTGTAGAGTTTCTTGATGAGAGAATCGAGAAGCTAGCAGATAAGGCAGCTAAGGCTAAGGAGAAGGCAGCAGAGAAGAAGGCTGCAACAGACGAGCTTAAGGATAAGGTTCTTGCAGCTCTTACATCTGAACTTCAGACTCCCGATGCAATCGCTGATGCAATCGACGCAGAGGATGTAACCAGAGCAAAGGTTATCTCAAGAGTTAAGGTTCTTATCGATGAGGGTCTGGCTGTTAAGGAGCAGAACGAAGATAAGAAGATGTGCTATAAGCTAGCTTAATCTAGTTTTACAAAACTTAGGGAGTGCAGAAATGTACTCCCTTATTTTGATGGAGGTTTTATGATTTATTCAACAGAAGTAAACAAATACAACCACGATAATGAAGAGTGGTTAAGTAGGTTTGATGAACTTATTATCAATGAGTGCGGGGATGGTACAGTCTTCGAATTTATGAAGAAATTTTTTCAACACAGGTTTGTCATCAAACTTGATAATATTCAACAATTTTTGGACAACAACACAATCAACTCTTATGTTAATTTTATAAAAGAAAATCCCGGCGCAAGAATAAAATTTTGTTTTTATCACGAAAGTGAATACAGTTCTCAGCTTACACATATGATGATCCATAGTCGTATAAAATTTTTCTATGCAGATTATATTAGAAGCTGGGATGTACTTAAGGGGTATCGTAGCGAAGGTGTGTCAGATGTCTATATTGTAGAAGAGATGTGTTTTGATCTACCTGCGGTAAGGCAGGTTGTAGGCGAAAAAGTCCATATCAGAGTAATCCCGCACATAGCTCAAAGTGCTTGGTATCAGACTCTCGCAATGAAGAAATTCTTTATCAGACCTGATGATGTAGATGAGTATGCAAGATATGTAGATGTTCTTGAATTTAAAAATATTCAAAATCCTAATGCGGCGGTCACCTTGGCGAAGATCTATCAGGATAAGGGATGGGCTGGTAAGCTGTCAGAAATTATTAGCGATTTCAATCTTGATATAGATAATAGAAATATCTTACCTATGTTTGCTACATTTCGTATAGGGTGCGGTCGCAGATGCGCAAAAACAAACGGCGGATGCGATCTTTGTATACAATTTGCAAATACAGCCAAAGCTATTGAAGATAAGGGGCTTTTGAATGATAAATACCATGAGTTCTCTGACTAATTGATTTTTTAAAAAAATTTTATTATAATATTTATAGAAAATGAAAGAAAGAAAAAATCAAAAAGAAAAGGAGTGAATAGTTATGTTTGGTATTGGTTCAGCTTATCATCTGTATATGATGGAGAGTGAAGGTATGGAGGATCAGGTTACTACAAGGAGAGTTAAGATTCTGGCTGCCGCAAACGAAGTCAGAGATGAACAGTTAGAGTATTTTAATGATATTTATGCTGTTGTAGCTAATCATGGAATTGATATGAATAGCTTCACTCCGGCAGAACTCGATGAATTTGAAAGAAGGGCAGGTTTAAGGTAATGGCTAAAGGTGTAATAACTTTTGGTCAAAAATATTAAAATTCTTTTCTACATTTTTTATATTTAACAACAGCAAAGGATGTGGAAAGGAGAAAAGAAAAATGAAACAAAAAGAATATTGTGTATATATGCACATTAATAAGGCTAATAATAAGAAATATATTGGTATTACTTGTAATATCAATAAAAGATGGGGATATAAAGGACATAATTATTTAAATAAAAAGAGTGATGGTCAATATATTCACGAATTTTTTGCTCAAGCTTTATTGGAATATCCAGATTGGGATAATGATTGGACACATGAAATTCTTTTATCTGGATTATCATTAGAAGAAGCTAAAGAAAAAGAAAAATATTATATTTCATTATATAATACTTATTGCTATGATGTAAATAGTAATGGATATAATATGACTCGTGGTGGGGACGGAAATGTTTGGTCTGAAGGCGATGAAGAAAAAAAGAATCAAGCTCGTAATCTTATTAGCCAAAAGGCAAAAATAAGATTGCAAGATCCAACAAATCATCCTCGATATAAAATACATTTATCAGAAGAAACTAAACAAAAAATAAGTGATAGTAAAAAAGGAAAACCAAGTCCTCTTAAAGGTAAACATTTATCTGAAGAAACTCGCAAAAAAATTAGTGATGCTCGTAAAGGAAGTGTTACATCAGAAGAAACCAAACAAAAAATTAGCATATCTTTAAAAAGTTATTATGAAAATAACCCAGAAGCAAAAAGAAAAAATGCTCATTATGGAAAAGAAAATGGTTTTTCTAAAAGAGTTAAATGTTTAAATACAGGAGAAATTTTTGATTGTGTTAAAGATGCAATGAATTGGTGTGGATTAAAAGGTAGCAGTGATATTGGAAATCAAATTAAAGGAAAACATAAAACTGCTGGAAAACATCCCATTACTAAAGAACCTTTAAAATGGGCTTGGGTAGAAGAAGAGGAGGATATTTAATATGGCAGTTAGAGGAGCAGAAGAAAAACAAATTGTTTTTAATAAAATCTTAGAAACTTTTAAAGGTTCATTTGTAAACGATAAAGAAATTCGTATCCCAATGAATGATGTGGAGATAAAAATCGTCATCACATGTGCGAAAGAAGTGATTGGTGGCGGAAGTGTAGCCTCTACGCCCGTAGAAGCTACAGCTAGTGCGTTCCCCACACCTACAGCTCCCGCAACAAAGACTGAAGTAACAGATGAAGAAAAACAAAGACTAAAAAACTTGTTAGCGCAAATGTTCTAAGGAGGCATTATGAAGAGCTTGTATATAGCAGAAGAGTGGCAAGGAGGATCTGGAAATTATTATGTAAGCAATTTGCAAGATTTGGGCAACAATTCTGGCTATTGGGGGCACCTACTTAAAATTTTTCAAGTAGATGTGGACAATTTAGTAAAACTTCTTGTTGATGAATTTCAAGTTACTTACATTGAATATTACATGAAGAATGATGTTTTAATTTATTATTGGGACACTCTTGCTGCTGCCCGCAAGTTCAAAAATGCCTTGAATAAGGCGGCACGAGAAAGGAAGTATTTTATATGATGGTATATGCATTTATTATAGCTTTAGTGATGCATATAATAGCCGATTATATGCTTCAAACAGACCTAATGGCTAAAGCAAAACAACGGAAATGGTGGAAAGATAACTATCCGGATCCTTTATATCGGTTTGATTGGCTTGTTATATTAGCATTGCATAGTTTTGAATGGAGTTTTTGTGTAATGCTTCCTGCGGTAGTATGCAAAATTATGCAAATCGGTCACAATACAATTATAGTAGCTGTTACTTTTATTCTTTTAGTTGTAAACACTGTGGTTCATATGTTTGTAGACAACTTAAAAGCAAATAAATTTGCTATATCTTTATTAGAAGATCAGGCTTGGCATTTTGTACAGATAGTAGTTACTTTTGTTTGTTTTTGGTTTATCTAAAATTTGACATTTTAAAAAATTTTTGATAAAATATTTATAGAAAATGAGAAAGGCGGTAGCACTTATGAGTCGTAGTTATAAAAAAGAACCTGTAACTAAAGATAATCAGCGTGGGGGGGCAAGATTTGGGAAGCGAAGATCCGCACACCGCCTTAGAAGAGTAAGTATTGACACAGAGCTTCCCACAAGAGAAAGAAAATTTTTTACCAAGTATTTTGAAGATATGTATGAAATTCACGACTACATAAGTCGTTGGAGTTGGGAAGAAGCTCTTGTTTGGTTTGAATCATTGAGTGAGGAAGAACAAGAGTGGTATCTTGGTCATAAAGCGCTTGGTCAAGGAGCTAATCCTCGTGGAAGAGTTTATGAAAATTTCTATGACTATTGGAGAAAAACTCAATTAGGTAAATAAAAGATATTTGATTTTTTAAAAAATTTTTGTTATAATATTTATAGAAAATGAATGAAGCACAAACAGCAAAAATTATTAATCAGAATAAGATTAATGTGCTTAGGTATAATTATTAAAGATGTGTATTTGTACCCCCTTATACATTTTATAATTATGCCCATAGTAAGCTGGTTTGTTTTGTGAATTTTTATGTACCAGAGGTGTAAAAAACAGAAAAATTCACTTTTTTATTGCGGATTCGTCTAAGCGGAATAGGACGCTAGCCTCTCAAGTTAGTAATGCGAGTTCGAGTCTCGTATCCGTAACTCAGATACTTCAACAAAAAATTAAATGTGTCTAGAAAAGGAGAAAAAAGGATTATGAATTATTCAAGATTTATGTCAAAGTTAGATAACGAGATTGGCAATGTTTCCGTTACAGAGAATGGCGCAGTAGGCTATGCAACATCAGGCAAAGCTATTCTCGATATGAATTTCCGTATTACTAGCTATCGTAACAAGACTGCTCAGGAGATCATCAGAGATTTCAGTCTTGCATTAGATGAAACTCCTACTGTAGCTATCAAGTGGTTATTCTTCGCAAGAGACATCCGTGGTGGCGCAGGTGAGCGTAGATTGTTCAGAATTTGTATGAACTGGTTCGCAAAGAACTTCCCTGAAGTTGCAAAGGAATTACTTGTACTCATTCCTGAGTATGGTAGATTTGATGACTTACTTGAACTGAGAGATGTTCCCGCAGTCGCAAAAGATGTTACTGAGATCGTTAAGACTCAGTTTATCTCTGATATGAAGAACTGCGATGCTGGCAAGAGTGTTTCACTTCTTGCTAAGTGGATGCCTTCAGAGAACGCATCTTCACCTGTTACTCGTGCGCAGGCTAGACATTGGATCGCAACACTCGGTCTTACTCCTAGAGTATACCGTAAGATCCTGTCAAAGCTTAGATCATATCTTGATGTAACAGAAGTTAAGATGTCAGGCAATGAGTGGGATGAGATTGATTACGAAAAGGTTCCTTCAAGAGCTAATGTAATCTATCGTGAAGCATTTGCTCGTCACGATGTTGCCCGCAGAGAACAGTACTTAACAGCACTCTCAAAGGGTGAAGCTAAGATTAATGCGGCAACTCTGTTCCCTCACGAAATTTATCAGAAGGTAGATCGTTCATACGATGTTCTTGCTGATATGGAAGCAGCTTGGAAGTCACTTCCTGACTATGTAAAAGGCAATGGTTCTACTATTGTTGTAAGAGATGGTTCAGGTTCAATGATGTCAAGCGTTGGTAACTCATCAACTACTTGCCTTGATGTAGCAAGTGCTCTATCTGTGTACTTTGCAGAAAGATGCAATGGTGCATTTAAGGATAAGTTTGTTACATTCAGTAGCAGACCTCAGCTTGTTGATCTTTCAGAGTGCAACTCTCTAAGAACAAAAGCTCTGAAGTTACGTAGATTTAATGAGTGTAGCAATACAAACATTGAAGCCGTATTCGATCTTATTCTGAATCTTGCTATAAAGAACAGAATGTCACAGAGTGAAATACCTCAGAACATTCTTATTATTTCAGATATGGAATTTGATACTTGTACTGGCGGCGGTTGGTATGGCTCATGGGCTAAGCCTTCAAAGAAACTGTTCGATCAGATCAGAGAAAGATATGCTATGGCAGGCTACAAGCTTCCTAGACTGATCTTCTGGAACGTATGTTCTAGAACAGGTACAATCCCTGTGATTCAGAACGATCTGGGTGTCGCTCTTGTAAGCGGGTTCTCACCTGCTATCGTTAAGATGGTGCTTTCAGGTAAGCTCGATCCATTTGAGTGTCTGTTAGAAACTCTTAATGCTCCAAGATACGATGCGGTGGCAGAAGCAATCAAGAAAGCGGTTAGAGCTTAACGCTCTAATTGATTTTCTTAAAAAATTTTGTTATAATATTTATAGAAAGTGAGAAAGAAATAACTTCTCACTTTCTATAAAGAAAAAACAAGGAGAAAAAAGGATAATGGGTAAAGAAATTTTAGCAGCAATCATTGCTGTATTGTTAGTAGCTTTTATAGTTGATTTAATTTTTGCGGCGCCCCTTATGTGGCTTTGGAATGCTTTAATACCTGCAATTTTTGGTTTAGGCAAGATTACATTCTGGCAGGCTTTTGGGTTAGAACTTTTGATTGGAATTTTATTTAATCCTAAGAGTGTAAAGATTAAATCAGATGATTAACTGATTAACGGTAGGTGGCACAGCGGCGACTGCACGGGACTGTAAATCCCGCACCCATGTGGTAAACATCGTAGGTTCGAGTCCTACCCTACCGACTATCAAAAATAAAAAGTTTTTGACATTTTAAAAAATTTTTGTTATAATATTTATAGAAAATGAAAAAAGAAATAAAAAGACGCTTTACAGCAACTTATAGAACTAATCTATAATTTGTGGGTTCGATTCCCATCTCTTCAGCTTTTGAAAAGTAGCCAAATGGTATAGGCAATAGACATTAAATAGGCGTCTTGAAATATCGGGTATGTAGTTCAGTTGGTTAGAATGTCTGCCTGTCACGCAGAAGGCCGCGGGTTCAAGTCCCGTCATACTCGCTAGGTCGTTAGACCGGGATCCACAGCGTAAGTCCAAGGGAGTAAGGGTTTGATCACCACGAAACGCTTGGTATGCGCACTTGTAAAAGGTAAGCTGAACAAGCAAAAAACAGGCTTCCGGTCAGATATTTTCTTTGGTTTGTTTTCTTTTCAATGACGGTACCATAAACCCGACTGAATTTAAGAGAAGCAAATTGCACCACAAGGGGCGTAAGACACCAGGATAGCATGAATATCAAACGTCTAGGTGATGTGGCTAGCAACATTACTGAATTTTTGGGGGTATAGCTCAGCTGGTGGTAGCGGGTGCCTGTTAAGCACTAGGTCGAAGGTTCGAGTCCTTCTATCCCCGCTCCTCCGAGAACAAATGTGGGAGGTAAAATGGATGCGTGGTTGACTGACCTTAAAGTCAATTATTTTTCAGGAGGTAAAGAACGAATGAAACGATTTAGTGAGGGTAAAGATGTAGACTTTACCTAGCCCTCTAAGCTATTCGGTAATAACGGCAGACTGAAAATCTGCGTCAAAGTTGGTTCGACTCCAACAGTGGGCATTTAGAGTTGACAGAATCCGAGAAACCTGAGAGTAGGCGAATCAATAGCGGTGAGAGTCTGAAATACCTACCACTCGAAAATTTTTATAATGGAAACATTTAGGAATGTTGGCTTAGAAGCAGCCATCATCTAAGGAGTGGGACCTCCGCCAAGACCATAGCGTTTAATAAACGACTCAAATCATAGACCCTCGGTTGTAGGGAATAATATGTGGAGAGGGTGTTGGTCAACCCGGAGCCGAAAGTAGAAGGTCACCCCGTAACTGGTAAGGACCGACTTCCCTTTGGCGTAATAGCACACCTAAATGTTTCAAATGATATAGCGGGTTGGAGGAGCGGTTCCTTGCGAGCCTCATAAGCTTGAGACACGGGTTCAAGTCCCGTACCCGCGACTTCAGGATAAAAGGGTAGAAACCGAAGCAGGGTGCATTACACCTTCTTGTCTTAAAAAACAAGAGAACAGACCTAAGAAGTCTCTCGGTAGGCTATCGTCCTGTTTATATATTTTCTCATTTAAGAAGTTCTAACTTCTTAACTACCTCTTTCTGCGGGAACGGGTATATGGAGCTTTATATCTCCCTTCCCGCTTATCTTTGGGCGTGTAATCGAATGGCATAGATACGAGTCTTAGAAACTCGGTTTTGTGGGTTCGACTCCCACCACGCTCACGAAATTGACATTTTTAAAAACTTTTGTTCTAATATTTATAGAAAATGAAAAAGGAGATTAAGATTATGAAGCGAAAACAGAAGTCACACAAACAATTGAATATTTTTCTTGCATCTGTCGCCTAACGGTATGGCACACGACTTTTAATCGTGCGGGCATAGCCTATGTGGGTTCGAATCCCATCAGATGCATTGGTTATGATTCGCACCATTCGCCTAATGGTATGGCACTAGACTCTTAATCTAGCGAGGAAACTCATTGACAGTTCGAGTCTGTCATGGTGCATTAAAAATTTTTCGTACAGTTGGACAAATTATTATATTTTTCTTTTAATGGTTTTTATATTAAGTACGAAAATAAAAGAAAAAGGAGTATAATAATTATGGGAAATAGTACAAATGTAGTAAATTTTATAAAAAGAAGAAAAGCGGATTTAAGAAGCGTTTTTCATTCTAAATGTTGTTTATGTGGCTTTGATGAAGTTCAAGAAGCATTAGAGTTTCATCATGTTAATCCAAAAGAAAAAAGTTTTAGTATTTGTACTACTGGTAATCAAACTAGATCTTTAGCATCTCAGCTTGAAGAATTAAAAAAATGTATTTTAGTGTGTGCTAATTGTCATCGAGGAATTCATAATAATGTTTATACAGTTCCTGATAATTGGGAAGATTTTTTTGATGATAAAGTAGCTCAAGAATTAAATGATAAGTTAGAATTGGTTAAAACACATCAAATTAATTATTGTCAAAGATGTGGTGTTGAAATATCAAGTAAAGCAACTTATTGTGTAAAATGTAATCATTTATTTCAACAAAAATGTGAGAGACCAAATCGAGAAGAATTAAAACAATTAATTCGTTCTACTCCATTTACTCATATAGCAGAAAAATATGGAGTTTCAGATAAGGCAATAGTAAAATGGTGTATCGCAGAAGGATTACCTTCAAAAAAATCAGATATTAAAAAATATACTGATGAAGAATGGGAATTAGTATAAAAATTGCCCCCATAATACAACGGTAGTATGACTGACTTGTAATCAGTTCATGGCGGTTCGAATCCGTCTGGGGGCTTCACCGATAGGCAAGTATTAAAAGCCATGAAGAGAATAAAGCGTAGTAAGGGACACTGTGGAGGTCCAACTCCACCCAAAGAGTAATACTTAGTATTTTCGGACGGAAATAAGGACGTGCAACCCTAATGCGATGCGAGTGATTGAAACGGCACTCTCGGTGACAAAATTAATATAAGACGCTGTGAATATAGGCGGGGTTGAATACTAGACTGCAATAACTTGCAGAGCCAAATCCTCGTTAGGCTAATGACATGAGAGCTGCTCCTATGGCTGAAGGCTCTTGTCTTATATCATATAGGATTAAGGGTGGTGACCTGCTGCAAGGTGAAATGATATATCCTACAGCCGTGCTGATACGTATCAGATAAACCTATATGCGTTACGCATCTACCTATACGATAAATAGGGGAATGTATGAAAGTGATGCAAAACTGATTATATAAATTGATTAATGTATTGAAAAGATAATCAGTAAAATAATAAATCATACTAAAAAGTTTTATTGGTTATTTTTTATAAGTACCTTTAAGTCTGCGGATAATAAGATTCGAGGGTTGGTTTATTGATAGCGGAGTGGCTACGCAAACCCCTTAACAATGTTTCGGCGTAGAGTAGAGGAAGATTGTTCAATTTCTTAATGGTACTGAATTTGGGCTAGTAGTTCAGTTGGGAGAACGCCGGTCCTGCAAACCGGATGTCGCGGGTTCAAACCCCGCCTATGTCCAGCAGCCACGCAAGTGGTCATCGTCAAAACAGGATTTGTAGGTTTCTGATGGCAGAGACGATGCTAAAAATAAACAGGCAGAGAAACCTGACTTTTAGGGTGGTAGCCCAGTGGTAGAGGCGCGTAATAGACATAGCTTAGACCTAAGCTGCGACAGCAATCTTTTCTTTTGGTATCAGGAACCCGTAAAGCGTAAGTTCGAATCTTACCCACCCTATTGAGAGTTGTCCCTCTCATCGTTCCGCCGCTGAACAGGGATGCGGTGCCTTTGATAGTGTAGCACAGAAACTATCCCTTCTATTTGGGTAAACAATAGCGCGCATTTGAAAGTAATCTTCCGAGACAAGATAACTTTTAGGATAGCAACCTTGGAGGACAACTAAATAGCTTTTCACCCCATCGTCTAATTCGGTATAGGATCGGAGACTTTCAATCTCCAGATGCGGGTTCGATTCCCGCTGGGGCGATTTAGATGCGTACAGCAACTATTTTTTGGACAAGACTGTTAATCTTTTACCCAGAAAAAGCATCTAGTTGATTTTTTATAAAAATTTTGTTATAATATTTATAGAAAATGAAAAAAGGAGAAAAAAGCAATTATGAAGAGTACACGCAGACAGGATTACATAAGCAAGGTAGATATTTTTCGTGGATTTATTAATCGAGCATCTGCATTGCAGTATGCAAGGACAATTAGAAAACAGAGAAATCTTGAGAAGGAAATTATCGAAGATAGAAAGGCGGAAGACGTCGATAAAGCAATAGATAGCTAAGGCTATTGGGCGCAGAACAGCAAAAGTTTTTAGTCAAATTAATAGCTAAGAATTTGGAGGTTTCTTACAAGCCCTGAGGAGGAATTCCTCAACATTGCGGGAACGGGAGGGATATAGTTAGCGCCCAGTCTATAACAGATAATATCCTAGACGGTTCCCGCTTTTGTTTTGTACGGGCGCGTGGTGGAATTGGGATACACATATGGTTTAAGCCCATATGCCTATAAGGATTGAGGGTTCGACCCCCTCCGCGCTCACTCTGAGGTAGCTCAGTCTGGTTAGAGCATCGGTCTTATAAGCCGGTGGTCATGGGTTCGAATCCCATCCTCAGTATTAAGTCCCTCTAGGCTAATGGATAGACCACCTGGCTACGGACCAAGCAGTTTGGGTTCGACTCCCAAGGGGGACAGCTTATGACTGCGTAAGCCTAATTGGTAAGGCAATGCCCTGCTAAGGCATGAGTAGCCCTTCGGGGTGTCTGAGTTCGAGTCTCAGCGCAGCCGCTTTTATGTCCCGTTAGTCCAATGGATAGAACACGAGTCTTCTAAACTCGCAATCTGGGTCCGATTCCCAGGCGGGATACTTTGTCAGTCGTTTAATTGGTAAGATCCCTGAATGTGAATCAGGCAGATGCGGGTTCGAGTCCCGTCTGGCAGATTTGCCGCACGGATGGCTATGTGTGCAACTGACGAGTGGAGATAGTTAAAGCAACTTAGGTGCGGAATATAAATTAATATGAGCCTCCGCATAATTTGGTACACACTTCAGATTATGCAAGTTTTGGCTCCGTAAGCCTAATTGGTAAGGCGGCGGTCTTGAAACGAAATTTTAAGTTCTAAAAAGAAAAATGGAAAATGACACACAACAAAAAGGTTGTATAACTGAACAAAAATGCTTTTTAAAATGCTTAGAAGCAGGATTTATGGTATCTAAACCATTATTTGATAATGCAAGATATGATTTTATTCTTGATAATGGGAATAAGCTTTTGCGGATACAAGTAAAAACTTCTCATTGGAAAGATGAAGAACATAATGCATTTATATTTAATGGTTATAGTCAGCACAGTACTGGTAATGGTAATAAAAGAATGGCATATACTAATAAAGAAATTGATTATTTTATGACAGAAAAAGATGATGTTTTTTACCTTTATCCCGCTGAACAAGAAGGTTTTAAAGAGAAATGTTTAAGACTTTTTAGCAAACAAGCGAATCAACCTTCTATTAAGTGGGCTAAAGATTATCAATTTGAGGAGGTTATTAAGAACTTTTAAAATTGTTTCAAAACCGCTAGTACCCTTCACGGGGGTCCTGGTTCGAGTCCAGGCGGAGTCGCTCTAGCGTGACGCAATGGTTAGCGTACCACTCTGATAAGGTGGGAGTTGGTGGTTCGAGTCCACCCGCTAGAATTTTGTGGGTATGGTTTAAAGGTTAGAATTCTGGCTTGCCAAGCCGGAGATACGGGTTCAAGTCCCGTTACTCACTGTGGGGAGTAGTTTAAGGAAAACGATATGTAGACCTAGGATAGATACATATAGACGAGGGCATGGCGCAAAAATCCCTCCTCCCGCACTTATGTCCGTGTAGTGTAATGGATAACACATTGGTCTTCCACGCCGATACTGTGGGTTCGATCCCCACCACGGACTTAGACGCCATAGCCAAAATGGTAAGGCAGCAGACTGCAACTCTGCGATTAAGGGTTCGAGTCCCTTTGGCGCCTCTAGATTAATTATTGCTAATTGATTTTTTAAAAAGTTTTTGTTATAATATTTATAGAAAATGAAAAAAGGGGAAAAAACAATGAAAATTATACAGTCAAACAGCGCATTAAGAATTTATTCAGATGATTTAGTAGTAATTGATAAGATACCCGTAGGAACTTATTCAGTAGAATTTAATCCGATGGCTGGATTTTTCTTGGTTAAAGAAAAGAATTTTAAAGTAGACCAGAAGATCTACGGTTCCGCAGAGAAGAAAATAGAGAAAATATTAAGAGGATATGAAGCATCAGAGAGGAATTTTGGTGTATTACTCTCAGGCACAAAAGGATGCGGTAAGACTTTATTTGCCAAGAGATTGGCAGAAAGAGCCACAGAATATGATTTACCGGTAATTTTAGTTAAAAGTGGCTATAATGGAATTGAGGATTTTATTTCTTCAGTAGATCAGCCTTGTATCTTTCTTTTTGATGAATTTGAAAAGATGTATCCAAAAAAGAATAAAGACGGAGAAGATGAGCAGAATCCTTTTCTATCTTTATTAGACGGTCTTGATAGTGGTAAGAAGTTATTTATCATTACTTGTAACAATATTAGTGATATTAACGATTACTTTTTAAACCGTCCTGGTCGTTTCCATTATCATTTCCAGATCAGTTTTCCAAAAGATGAGATTGTAAGAGATTATCTTACAGATAACCTTACTATTGAAAATAAAAATGAAATAATTGAACAGTTAATTAAAATTAGTTTCATTAATGACTTCACATATGATGTACTTAGAGCAATTTGTTTTGAGTTAAATCTTGGTTATGATTTAAATGAAACACTCAATGATTTAAACATTACTCGTAAGACTTCAGTAAGAGGTCAAATTGCAGTAGTTGTTAATGGTATTAAATATGCTACAAATTATGGAATTCCTATTTCGTTCAATGAAGACCATACATATTCACTCTCTTTTGATGAGAGCCTTTTACCAACAATGTTCCCCGGTGATCTTCACAAACAAATGCTTTTCCGTGAATATTTACTAAGATTTTTTATTCGTTTAAATCCACGTAATTTTAAGTTTGATGGCGGTGGCGTGAAAATTGACTTAACAGGAGTTACTCTTAAATGGGAGTCATATAATGATGCCAATGCCTATGATGAATGGAGTGAAGATATAACCGAAGAAGATAAAATTTGGTTATCACAGTATATTGGCAATGCTAAAATTTCAGATGTTGTTGTTGAAACATATACTACATCTATAGCAAATTATGCAGTTTAATATTTGAGCGGGTTGGCGGTGCCTAGCGCCCTTCAGCTCGTTAATTCCGAGGTGTAGCCTAACGGTCAGGCACTGGTTTTGGGAACCAGCTCAAGCAGGTCCGACTCCTGTCACCTCGACTTAACCGTTAATAGTTTAGACAGGTGCCAAAAAGTAAATCCTGGGTAAAATACCAATTGCGCATTGGAGACGTGGGATCGAAACCCACTTAGCGGGCTTGGTTTAATGGGCTATCGCCAAGCGGTAAGGCAACGGACTTTGACTCCGTCATTCGCTGGTTCGAATCCAGCTAGCCCAGCTATTGGTCTGTAGCCAAATGGAAAGGCGCCTGACTCTGACTCAGGAGATTGTAGGTTCGACCCCTACCGGATCAGCTTGTATAATAGGTTGGTGGTGTAATGGTAGCATGCTGGTCTCCAAAACCGGCGATCTAGGTTCGAATCCTTGCCTTCCTGCGTCATATACAGCAAAATCTGTATATACGAGAACTAACATCTATGACCTAACGAAAGGTGACTTGGGACATAGAATCCTCTAAAGAGCTAAAAGCCATCGTAGCGAGATGTTAGAAAAATTTGACATTTTAAAAAATTTTTGTTATAATATTTATAGAAAATGAGAAAGGGAATAAAAATGGCAAGTGAAAATAAGAAAAGAAAGTCAAAGAATTCCTTTTTATACGAAGGCGGAGAAAAAACCGACTTTAAACTTAAAAGAATTATGTTCTTTAACAAAAGGTTAAGAAAAAAGCTAAAGGATATAAAAGAAGATTAAGCAAGAATTTAAGGCACACACAGCAACCTTGATACAACAACAAGCATAAATTTTGGGAATTTAAGTAGCTAGTCATTGTTGTGCCTTGTATAATAAAAATTTTATGGTTAGAGCTTATCCCGACTGCGCGGTGCCAGATAAAAAGCTCTTTGAGGGGTTTAGGTTAGGTGACATAATAAGCTTTAGCCACTCACCCCGTTACAAAAAGTGGTGTCACCTTCAAGCGTACGCTATGATTAGTCGGCAGTTTTTTATCCAAAGTCCTTCCTGCAACGACAAAATAAGGACAGGAATGAAGATGGTCTTTGATGATTAATGCTTTCCGCCATCTAAACAAAAGAAACCAGAATTGAATTTCTTTCTATATTTCTTCATTCACGGTAAGTAAATATAGCTTATAGACTCAAGCAGCAATCTTTGGGAAAAAATTTGATAAACCTATGATTAACATTGTAATTAATTATTTATATTATTGATTTTTTTGAGTCTAGTTATTATTAAAAGAGACATAAGGAGAAAATATGAAAACAAGAGTAACTAAGGGTTGGAAACTTTTTGGAACTAATGAACAGGATGCTTATAGTGCGGAAGCCCGCAGGAAATATGATACTTACTGTATAAAGCTTGACCGCAAGACTAAGAAACTAAAAGCCGATGAACTTCAGAAGTGGGTTGATGATGCTTACGCTGAAGGTGCTGCAAGAAAGGAATCTTATCAGAAAGCCAAGAGTGAAGGAATCCTTAAAACTAGAAAAGAGAAAATTGCACTGAAGGAAGCCCGTAAGGCTGAGAGAAAAGCCAAAAGGCTGGCTAAGAAAGGTTAATGATATGGGAGTTGAGTAATCAACTCCCACTTTTTTGTTTTTATACCCAGAGTTGATCGGCAGGTTTGCGTGCGTAAATCTGAAATCAAAAAGTGGTCCCTAGATTTTTGGCGCCAATTTACTTTTTAAAAAAATTTTGTTATAATATTTATAGAAAATGAAAAAGAGGTGATAATATGAAAAATTACAAATGGGATTCAGATAAGGTCGCTGGTGACGTATCAGTAGTTCTTTTTACTTCCCGCAACAAAGATAATGAAAATGTAAAAGATTTTAAACAGAGAAGAAAAGCTTTTGTTACACCTGATCCATTAGGAGACAAAACTATGAGAGAGTTTCAGCATTTTGTTGATAATGGCGTTGATGGTGAAATTTCAAGAATGTATTATTCAGTTAATACAAGAGATACAGTAAAAATTAACAATCTACTTGTGCATTATCTCATTGATAATCCTAATACAAACCCTGCGGCGCTCGCAGGTAAGGTTGCCGCAATCGCGGCACAAAGAGAGTGCGCCAGCTCAAAGCATTGGATGTTTGATTTTGATTGCTCTGATGTTGCAAAAGTAGAGGAATTTACACAGGATGTTCTTGCTATTGATCCAACTGTACATATTAATGTTACACCTACCTATCATAACTTTGCGGTGATTGCAGATCATGGTTTTGATATTCGCGAGTTAATGAAGAAGTGGGGAGACGTAGCTAGCTTAAAGAGAGATGACTTACTTTTTGTTGCAAGTGGTCAGAAATAAAAAGAGGTAATTTTATGGCAAAATTAAATGCGAAGAATGATACTACAAAAAAGATAATTCATATTGTAATTACAGAGAAGTGCGATAGATGTTGTCCAGATTGCTGCAATAATCAGTATAATATGGCGAACATTCCGGTTGTATCAGGTCAAGAATTAAGGGAGGCGGAAATGGTCTTCCTTACTGGCGGCGAGCCCTTTGCCTATGCGGATCCTATACTCACCGCAATGAGCTTGCGTAGTATTAATCCTAACTTAAAGATTTATGTATATACTAATGCTTTTGAGTTAGGTCAGTATCTTAAAAAGTATAATTGGAGATATGAAATGTTTGGTCATCTCTATGGCTTAAATGGATTAACCATTTCAATTAAAGAAGAAAAAGATAGAACCGCAATGGAGCAGATCGTTAATAAGCATCCTGAAGTATTAGCTCTTGAGAGTATAAGAGTTTATACTTTCCCCGGCTTTGAGGATACAGAGGTGCCCGCCGCTTGGGATAAGAGGATGAGATATTGGCAGAAAGATTTCATTCCCGCAAGCGATAGTATATTTAGAAGATTAACTTTAAGAAATGACTTATAAATTTAACAATAAAAAGGAGAAATATAGAATGGCACAAATAGTAATTAAACTTAATAATAGCATAATAAATGAAATAAAAGAAGGAGATAAATATTTTGCAACACTCGTAGTGCGAAGCTTTCAAGAGACTATTGCAAGAACAATCAAGAACGGGACAGTACTTCCAGAAGAGGAGCAACCGCCTTGTTTTGATAATTGTTATTGTCGTGATTTCGATTGTGATTGTTACGAGATAGGAGAAGGTGGTACTCCTATATGTACCTATGATTGCGAAAGAATACTTGAGAATGAGCCGTGTCATAAATACAAGATGAAAGGGAATGAGTAAATGATAAAAGAAGAAGCATTAAAAAGAATAAAAGAATATTTAACTGATTATTTATCTGCTGATTGTTATGAAGAGTTAGAGGAAATAATGGAAGCCTTAGAGCAAAAGTCTTGCGATAAGTGCGCATATTATGACAACGGAGCAAATGATGAAGCTTGCGCGGGGTGCTTTGAAGATTATAAACATCCAAACTTTAAATCAAAAGAAGGAATGACAGCATGGTGGGTTAAATACTGTGCTCCAATATGCGGGGAGCAGCATTATCAATGCACATCTTGTGGATATTGTATAAATTTTGGTCAATGGGGTAAAGTATATACTAGAGAATTTAGATATTGCCCTAATTGCGGAATAAGGATGGTTGAACCACCTGAAAGTGAGGATAAGAAATGACAAAAGAAGAAGCAATAAACCAATTACAAGATGCTAAAGATGGATACCCAGAGTTTCTAACAGATGAAGCCCTAGATATGGCAATCGAAGCATTAAAACAAGAGCCTTGTGAAGATACCGTAAGTAGACAGACAGTACTTAATAAAATCAAGGAAGTTTGTTTTAGCAAAGCGAAGTGATGAACTCGAGATAATATGTGAAGTTGATAATGGCATATACCAGAAGCACTTTGTTTATTTAAATGATTACACGCTATACGTAGTTGAAGATTTAAGCGGCGCCGCAGTGAGTCCTTATGCATATGAAATGGAGTTCTTACCACAGCAATTAATACCTGTTAAGATTACAACAAATGAATGGAGTGAAAAAAAATGAGTGAAAACATCAATACAAAATACGATAAACTTCAAAATGTTATTAAAAACATTAAGAATGAAATTATAAATGAAGTATCCTCAAAAAATGACGCTTTTTATAATAGCGGATTAAGTAGAGCCTTACAGATTATTAATAATAATTTAAAAGAATTAAATACCAAATAAAAAAAATCCCCTAAGCGATTTGCTTAGGGGTTTTGTGTATTTGGTGTACTGATAATATAAGATATTTTTACATTATATAATAAATTTTCTTTTTCAATATAAAAATAATTATAATTATAATCATTGTATCCATACCAATATCCATCTTGTTGAACAGGTACATTATAAAATCTATATGTATTATTATTAGCATGATACCAATACCAATACCAATATAAAATTTGTGTATTAGATTCTGAATCAAAAATTAAATTTGTTCCTAAAAAATCTGTTGAATTATATTTTTCAAGGTATCCTACAAATAAACTTATTTCATTTGGTCCTGTAGTATGATCTATATTACTATGCGTTCTTCTTTTAACAACTTTAAAATTAGGATGCATACTATGCGAATAATAGCCATCATAATCAAATTCACATAAAGGGCTAAGTTTTGTTAATTCTGCAATATTATTAAATAAATTTGATTTTATATCTAATGTTTGACTAACTTTATTAAATTCATACATTGTTGGTAAAGAAAAATCAATATGAACATTATTTACATTATTACAAAGAAAATTTTGTAAATTAAAAATAAAATTTTCTTTATTATTTGGGAAAATAAAATCATTATCATAATTAAATAATGTTCCCATAAAATCCATTGTAAAATCATTATTTTTACTAAAAAATAAATTTTGAACTAAATTTTCTCCATAAATATTTCCAAATTTATTAATAAAATCTAAGGTTATAATATTTTTATAAGTATCAAATCTAGATAAAAAACCCAATAATCGATTTGTTGAAATACTATAATGATATTCTCCTAAATGATAGTTATAAAGATTATATGAAAATTCTAAAGTTGTTATATCTGCTGGTATCAATGTTTTATTTATTCTATTTAATAAATAAAAAGAAAATATATCATCAGTTAATTTTAATGTTATAGAATTATAATTTAACATTTCAGTTATTTCTTCTAATGTAATAAAATTATTTATATGATTATATATTAAAAAATTATATATATTTTCCTCATTATCTTGAATAGAAGAATAATCGCATCCTAATAAACTATCACTTGTTATATATAAATCATTTACAGAATTTATAGAGGTTAAAAATGTTTTATAATTTCTATGAATATCATATAATAAAAAATTTTTAATTGCAATTTGTTCTACATTTAATGGTTGTTGTATTATATTATTAAAAATTTTTATAGAGAAATGATTTGTATTATCTTTTTCATTTAAATAATTATTAAAATTAAAACCAAAAATTTGTAAAAATTTTAAGTTAGGAATTGTTTGATTAAAATATCCATCAATTAAACGAGTTTGAAAAACTAAAGGATCAAATTTTAAATTTAATCCAATAAGATTTGCAAAAGTACAATTTGGGATATTATAATTATATTTTTTATAATTATTAAAATCTTCGACAATAAAAGTATTTTCACAATAATTTACTAAATTTAATAAATAATGTTCTGTACTAATATCTTTTAAATTAGGTAGATAAAAATCTGTTAAAAATATATTAGTATAATTTATATATTCTTCAATTTTTGAATATTCTTTAAAATTAATCCAACTATTATTTGTTAAATATTCAATATTAATTAAATTTATATAAAAATTACTAAAATAAGTTGATAATTGTAAAGAATTAGAATTTAAACAATTAACATTAGGCATTAATATTTGATATTGATAAAATGCAGTTTTATTACCTAAACTAGTAAGATATATATTATTAGATCTAAAGTTATTTAAACTATAAAAATTAATAGTAGTATTTTCTAAAAAATTAGTATTTATTTTTAAGTCATTACAAATTAAAGTTTTTAAATTTATCATGTTGGTACTACTATAATCATTATATCCTATATTAAATACAATATTATGGTTAGCATCAATATAAGATAAATTTGAAAAATCACTTTTATTAGTAAAATTAATAGAACCGGCATTAATATAAGTTAAATTTGGAAAAACATTAGCAAATTTTAATGAGCCATCATGATTTAAATTAACATCATATAAATTTAAACAAGGTAACTCAAATTTAAAATTAGCACTTGTACTATTATTTGTTATTCTTAATATTAATAGATTATTTAATCCAAAAAAATAATCCCTAGTTCCACAACCATAGCCATTGTTTATAATAATTCCTTCAATATTCCCACAATTATAAAACATTCTATCAAGATATCCTGCGAGATAAGCGTTCCCTATAGATATTGTTCCTTTTAAATTAACACAATTATGAAACATTGAATCAGCTTCCCAATAAGAGCTACCTATTGATGGTATATAATTATATTTTAAATATACTAAATTAGAACAATTTTTAAACATATTAACATAATTTATAACACCATTTAAAAAGCCCTCTTCACAATAAACTAAATTTTTACATTCTTGATATTTCCCCATATAACCATAGCTATTGCTAGCAGAATATATACGATAATTCTGAAAATTGCTACTATTAAAAGTATATAATAAATTAGAACAATTATAAAATAAATTGTTTTGATAACGTAAATTAAGAGTAGCATGTAAATTTTGTATATTTACTATATGTAATGAATTTTTAAAACACTCTGATAATTCCAGTGTTGTTTCAGGTATTTGAATTTCTTGCTCATTAAACCATCCCCAAATATTGTTTGATGAATTATAATATAATCCTACTCCAGTATATAAATTAGGAGGAAAACTATAGCCATTTTCTTCAATAGGGCAAGATGAATAAGCATAATCAGCTTGTAAAACATTTAAACCAAATACAGCTTTTTTAACTTTAGTATTATAATACGCATATCCCATATAAATTACATTATTAGGACATATAGGTACTAATTCAGTTATATAATCAGCCGTACATCCATAAAAAGTATCAAGTTCTAATGAATAATCTTGTAAATAATCAAAATAAATATTTTCTATTAAACCTCTTTTCATAGGAGAAGCATAATCAGAGTTGTATAAAATACCCATAAAAGTTTTTGGACCATTAGATTGAAAAAAAGAATAATATAGATTTTGAATATTTTTTGCATTTTCGGGACAAGTTGCATATATTTTTGATGTTTTAGGCATATAAGCATAATTTGAATAACGATAGCATCGTCTATTACTTAAATCTTGTAAATTTTCAATACTATTACATGAAAAATAATCTAAATAATCTAAATAATGAAAATTATTTAATTTTTCTTTTAATGTAATAGAGTTTTTTATATTTGAAAAAATATAATTCATAAAAACTAATTCATCATGACTATGATTATTTAATCCTATAATATAGGTTATATTATTTACTGAAACAACTTTATTAACTGTATAACCATCTCCTCCATAATATTTATCATGAGTAACAGTAAAGCTATTTATATTTTGATAAATATTAATACCGTCTTGCTGTCTTAATAATGTATAACCTTCTGGTAATTCATCTTCATTACTTAAAAAATTTAATATTGTAGAACTATTAATATTTATATAATAAAAAGAACTACCTTGTTGAGGATAAATATAACCACTACTAATATTAAAATTTTCATCTATACCTAAAGATTGTCTTAAAATCAAAGGAGTAAAATCGAATAATAAATTAGTATTATATAATTCATTATAATAATATCCATATAAATCAGATTCATCATTTGTCGCATGACTCCAATCAATAGCACCAATACCATATATATTACCAAAAGAACCAGAATAATTTAGCAATCCATTCATTATCGCGCTATTATACTTTATATGAATATTTAATTGATTATCACAGTTTCTATTATAAAACATATTTACTGCATTTATTTTTTCAGCTTGGTCAAAATCATTTACTTGCCAATAGAAATCACCATAAAGATTTTTACAATTATAATAAGCATTAGTAGTAATTATTGCATTGTTACAGTTTGCGGGATTGCCTTGTAGGCGCCAACAGTTATAATAAGCATTTTGCATTGATATTGCTAAATCTGAATCTGCGGGCTCTCCAGTTATTTTAGTACAATTATAAAACGTATCTATTAACATCTTAGCATTCTCAATAGTCTCTGGAACACTAGAAATTTTCTTACAATTATAATAAGCGCCAATAAGATTATCAACATTCCCATTAACTGCGGCGGACCCTGTAAGCGCGCCACAGTTATAGTATGTTCCATACATAGATAGAACATTTTTTGCACTAACCGGGTGTCCTGTTAAACTGTAGCAATTAGCAAACATAGTATGCATATTAGATACTTCATGGTAATTTACTATATGCTTATTTAATAAATCTGTGCTGGTAAGCATAGTTAAGTCTTTACACATACCAGATAAGTTTGAATTCATATAAATATTATCTTCTGCATCATTAGTTGAGATAAGATAATTATAATTACTTATCATTGAAAGGTAAATGTTATTGCTATTTTCTAAAGACAATTCTTCTAAATACATTGGAGCAATAGATCCTGATGATACGCCTATGGTTCTAGCTCCAGCATAGTTATTAAAGTTAAATTGACTTAAATAAACCTTACCCATAATCCTTGTATCTCCTTTCTTTTATATATAATATATATTTTTTAATTTAAGTTCTTTAAATAAAAAAGACCAAAAAAAAAGACTTAGCTAAAAGCTAAGTCTTAAGTTGTTGGTATTTGTCCACTATAAGCAGGCACCGATCCGCCATAACCCTGAAGCCCGCCCTCTCCATCATAAGTTATATCTATTGGGTTAGTTAATGGAGTAGTAACGGATTCAGATAAATTTAAATATATTGCTTTTCTATCTTCTCCACCTAAGATCCTCAAATTAGATAAGGTAGGTGGTGCCTGAGCGGTAACCCCCGCACTCATTTCAACCTTAATATTAATAGTATAAGATTGATTTTTTATTAAAGAGGTTAAAATATACCCATTTGTGATTAAGGTATAATCTTCATCAGTAGACATTTTATAATATACTTTTACATCAGTATCGGCGGGAGTCGTTTGATCCCATATAATCATATCCTTATCTTTTGATGTAAAGGTTACAGTATATACTGCGGTACCCTCATATGAACGCAAAGTAGGTCTAGCATTAGCGCTTACTGACCAACCGGTTCCCGCACTAGCATCACTAGGAGTTAACGTTAATTCCATAGATGTTTTAATTGAACTCATAGATACTGACGTTCCTCCACATACAAGGCTATAAGTTCCATTACTGCCATTAAGTGGCTTCTTAATATATCTAATATAGATTTCCTTTTTATCATTATCAAGTAAAAAGAATTCAAACTTTTGTTCATCATTGGAACTAGTACTACTATAAGAACTATATCCATGCCATCTAAATTTAAAGAATCTTACGCCTGCAATGATACCGGTCTCTTTATATTCATAATAAACCGCAGTATCTTGTCTATTTATTTTAATACTATTGTTTTCAGAATTATTGCCTAATCCTACCCAAGAATTACCGCTAGAATAAATTGTACTTACTATATTATTATTAAATTTAAACCAATCTATGTCTATATTGTAACTTGTTGTATCATCATCGTTTTTAACATTATTACGAAGAATTGTCATATTGGTAGTTTCAGCATCAATAGCTTCTTGTAAAGTAGAATAATTTGCCATCTAATCACCATCCTCCCAATGTTATTTGTCCAGAATCTTCTGATATTCCATTAAGAGTGCCTTGAGCAAGGTTAATTGTAGATCCTGCATCTTGTGTTATTGTTGAAATAATTAATGGAGAACCATTTATAGCAACAGCAAAATTATCAATAGCATCAGATAAATCTGCATTATTAATAAAATTAGATAACATTACTTTAATCTGATCGCTGTCAGATAATTCTAACGAGGTTATTGCGGGTTGCTGATATATTAAAGCATTAATATAAGTATATATATCATTAATTTCAGCTTGTATAGTATTATTTAAATCAACTAAATTTTCACCAACTTGAGCTAAAAGTTGATTAACTTTTTGGTTACTGTATGCGTGATCACCTGAAATAGTCTCGTCATTAACTATATCTGTTGTACCCATAGCTAATACTTGTAGTTGAAAATTTAAATCATTTATTACCTTATCCAGTGTTTGTTTTTGAATAGGCAAATAGATAAGAGATGCGGGAAGCCGCATCCCTTCTCTACCCTTGGTAAGTAAAATATCCATATTCGTCCTCCTTATTAATCTTCTAGGTCATAGAAAATATTTAACTGAACTTCAGGCTGTTCCCAATAAAATCTTCTATTAGGCTCGTCTAATTGAGCATTTATATTGTAACTTTCATTGACCTCAGGACTATTGAGTATTACATTATAATAAGGAAGTCCTTCTACTAGTTGATTATATAAATTACTATTTTGATATACATGGATGTCTAAGTTTACATCTCCACGATACTCAACAAAAGGATCCCAATTAGCATTAAGCGCATTTACACTAATATTATTAGGAATATTATAGCAATCTGCATATGAGCTACTAAAACTTATAACGTTCTTACCTATATTAACATCTCTAACATTAGTACATCCAGCATATGCTCTATACATATAAGTTACATTTTCACCGCATACTGAATTGGTTATATTGATACAATTCTGATATGTATAAGTTAAATCAATAACATTTGGTCCGCATACAGCTTCATTAATGTTATAACAATCTGAATATGTATAATATAGATTGGTTGTAACATCATAACATACTGCATTTCGTAAATTATAACAATTTACATAAGCATAAGCTAGGTTGTATGCAAGATTATCCCTTACGTTAGCAGGCTCTAATAATGAATAACAGTTTGCAAATAAAGAATAGCAATATTCAAATCCAGGTATTTCTCCTCTTACTTCTCTTAACTCATGTAAGTTAGCAAAAATCGCTTGAGCAGAGTTACCATCAAATTTAATTTCATTACTATTGAAATACACAGTTTGGAATCCTGGTGGGAAGTTATCACCTGACCATCCTGAGAAACAATAAGCGGCAAGGTTCATTGATCCTTGAAGCTCTAAATAAGTTATATTATTCATACTATTCCAGAATGATACTCCTCTTACTTGTAAAATTCTATATCCATTATTACTATTTCCAATATAAGTAAGATTTCTTATATTAGGACATTCTCCAAAACTCTCATTAATATATTGGATATTTTCAATAATTACATTTGTTAAGTTAGGACAATTATTAAAACAATTATACATATAAGGTAAAGCATAATTATTAGGTGAACCAACATGTACTGAAGTAATATTATTACAATAACTAAAACTATTGTTCATAAAAGCTCTAACATTTGTGCAAACATTTACATATTGTAATTTGCTACTATTGCAAAAACTATTTTCAATACAAATAAGTCCTGTTTGATCTTCTTCTGTGAAATTAATATTTTCTAATCCACAGTTATTAAAACTCCATCTAATATTATTTAAGTTTCTACTAAACATTATATTATTTAAGTTAGCACAATTAATAAATGAATTCTGGATATATCTCCAATAATCGCCAGTTAATACAGCACTTAAATTATAACAATTTTGGAAAGAAGAATCAATTCCCGTATATTCGCCTAAAACTGTGTTACCTAATTGAGCATATCTTAAATTATAACAATTTATAAAAGAACCATATATATTAGTTACTTCTTTTGGAAGTTTAACTTCAATTAAATTGTAACAATTATTATAGCAGTAATAAGCATTTATTGGTATGTTACTATGGATAACTGAGTTATCATTTCTATAACTTTTAATTAAATACTTAACTCTATCCTCTGAAACTTCAGATAGCAATAAATTATAACAATTAGTATAATTAGCAAGATTACCACCAACATTATCTGCATGGCGCATTCTACCAAATACTAAGTTATAACAATCACTCCAAAGAGTATATTGATAAGGTGATGAACCACCAGCAACAATATATTCAGGTTCTGCGGCAAGAACTATATTTGCTATACCTTGGAATCCATAAGGATAATATCCATTACCGATAGAACCTATTGCAATATTATTAGTAGAACCATAATATCCATAGTTGTTTATCTCATTCATTTGTTGGCTAGGCATGCCATAACTCTCTCCGGTTTCTCTGTTCCAATATAATGTATTACCTATTTGCATAACCACTACATTGTTACAATTTTTTAAGCTACCAAAATTAGTAAAACTAAAACTTTTAAGTGGTAAGAATGGTTGATATACTAAGAAAGGACTATTATTAAATAATGACCAACCATTAAATAATCCTATAGGAGCAGGCGTATTTGCTTCACTATTAACCATAACTTTAAAATTTTCTAAGTTATAGCATGAACCAAAGACTTCTTCTTGAGAACTAGTCATACCATATCTATAGATAGCTGAATTAATATCACTAAAATTAACTATCATATTCTGCATATTTTGACAATTAGTAAATGCTTTATAAGCATAATTGCAATCAGGACCAATATATCCATTTTTTAAATTTATACAATTATGATACATATAAGCATAACTTATTCCACCCTGTCCCGCATCAGTACTTGTAATAATTAATGGTTCCTCTAAACTTACACAATTATTAAACATTTGATAATAAGTACGATTGAATATAAAATTAATCGGAGAATCATATTGGCTTACAAGATTTGTACAGTTATAAAACATTTCAGATAAATTACTCATTCTTGGATCTAATGCTTTAGATGCGTCAGTTAAAAATTGACAATTATAATATAATTCATAAGCATTTATAGGACTACTATCAACCATATTTAATGTTCTAAATACATTAGATAAATCAATAGCATTAGTTACTTTTGAATTACTAAACATATAACGTATATCATAATCTTTATTTGCTCTAAAACTAACTGGAGGAATATTATTTAAAAACGAAGCTTGCTTAATATTCATATCGGTTAAACGACCTTCATTAAATTGGTACTGATAATAAGGTTGCTTTGTTGTCATTTCTGAATTTTGAACTAAATAAATTATATTATTTACATTATCAAAATAAGACATTGTGGTTGTATTCATTTGGTCGCGGCGACCGACATAATCCCAGGCTCCTAATGGAATTAAGTTAGGATCAGAATTGTCAAAGCTGGTTCCCGCAAAGATTACATCCTCAATTAACGTATTATTAATTTGTTCAAATAACTCTGAATTATCATACATTACTGTACCATAAATATTGCTAAAGAAATATGCGGGAGACTCAATATCATTATAGATATATAAATGATAATCGTCAAAACATCTACCATTTTCTAAGATAGTAATATTACTTGCATCTAATGATACGTTATTTTCTATAAAATATGGATCTGTTAAGCTCTTAGTATCTAAATCGCTATTGGCTAAAACATGGATTCTCTTATTCGCGGTATATGCAGATTCAGTGCCACCAAAAATGTTAGCGGCGTTACACTGTTGCATAGCATATAAATTAAATTCTACATCACTTAATAAATTGCTACCGTAAAAAGCATAATTCATAGAAATTAAATCGCCTAATCCACGAACTGCACCAAGATAAACGTCTCCACCACCTGTTATATTTGTTAAGTTAGGACAATTACTCCAGCATCCTTCCATATTTTGCATTTTAGAGGTTATCCAAGGTAAATGAGCATTTACTATATTATCACAATTAGCAAAAGCATAATATGCCATAATAGCGTTTAATGGTAATCGAACATTATTAAGGTAATTAACATTATTAAACGCATAGTTTAAATATATCTTATTAAAATAAGAATTAACAACCTCATAATAACTATACATACCGGAATTAACAAGAGTAGTATTTTCAAATGTATGATTTAGAGTAATTGAATTATCTGAACCATATTTAGGTCCTACTTGGCTTATTCCTATAATATTGTTGATTTTACAACCTGAAAAACATTTTTCTAAATAACAGTTTTTAAAATATCCTTGTATATCTAAATATACATTTTCAGCATTAGTGTTTAAAGAATTAAATAAATAAAGATTATTCTCTCCATATACTTTGAAAGTAACTTGACTTGTATTATTTAAAAGATAAATTTCATCTAAATCTATGTATATATTATTAGCTCTGTTATCAGCCCAAATATTAAGAGAATTTACGATATGATCTCCTAATAGGCGGAATTCTCTGAGATCTCCGCTATCACTTCTAACATTAAGTTTAATAGCACTATCTTGAGAATTTATAAAACTAACATTTAAATCGACAATAGATTTTGCATTTATTTGTATATTATCAACAAGAGTATTATTAAAATATATGTTTGAAAAATCTACTTCTGATAGACTAGAATTTATTTCCATCCCTTCATAGTTTGTAACTTGTACATTATTAAAATATAAATTATAACTAATATTAGTATAATCATTATGTAAGCCTATTCTAAAAAGACTATTTGTTTTTATATTATCAAATAAATAATGTTCAGTTAAATCAAAATCTTTGATATTTAAGAAATTTATTACTAACCTTTCCCAACTAGGAGCCATCATGCAATTGAAATTATCAAACATATGATAACAATTATTATATGATAAAACATTATTATCAAAATAAAAATCATCTATGTTTTTAACAATGGTATTAGCAAAAGCATAATTAGCAGATTTTATCAAACTTAAATTATATAAACAACTCTCTTCTAAGTTTAAATCTTTGCCGTTGTGCATTAAATAATCAGCATTTTCATTAAAATAATAATAATTACGATTACTACCTAATGCATTTCCGGTAGTTAATTGGTTAAGAATTCTATTGTATTTAACAATATTAGGAATTATATCTATACCTGAAAAACTACTATCTAATGATTCATTAAAAATATTGATATTGCTAATATAAGGTAAAATCAATAGGCTAGGATTAACGACTTCTGGATTATATAAGTCATTAAAATTAGTATTGCATACTACATAATAATCATTCTCAATTGATGTAGTATTAAAAGTTGACTGTTCAATAAAATTGAAACTATTTAACATATATGAAGATAATATACCATTATTAACATAAAAACAATTATCATTTAATGTATTAAAAGGTTTATTTTCAACATCATCCCAAGTACTAGCAAAATTTTCTGGTCTATTTTCTACTAATTCCCAATTAGTAGGAAAATAATCAGGTTTATTTTGTATTTCATTCCAAGAGCTTTCAAAATCAGTTGGTCTATTTACAATACTGTTCCATTCAGTTGGATAATACTCTGGCTTATCGTTGATCCTTGACCAAGTGGTATTAAAAGCAGAAGGCTTATTTTGAATATCTTCCCATTCCATTGATAGAGTTCCATTTAATTGTAATTGACCATCAATTACTTTAAAATCAGAACCAATAGAAACAAATGGTTTATTTCTAATATCAGACCATTCACTAATAGTATTATTGCGCAAATCCTCTAATGCTTGAATTAAATTATATCCATTTGACTCATTAATATATACTGCTCTACCAACAGTATTAGGATAAACAACAATATTTTCTCCATTTATCTGCATTATTAGATTATTAACTATTGCCATTTAACTCTTTTTACCTCCTTCTTAAATTTTTTCTAAACAACGCGTACATGATAATGACATTATACCAGATACCTCAAAATTACAACTAATAGAATTTATCATATAATCACCATAAATTCCAGTTTTAGTATCTTGAATTGTAACTCTCATGCCAGCTTGTAAATGATACATAGGTATAATTGAAATAGCTACTGTTTCATTATAACTTGTATATTGATATAACAAATCTTTAATTAAGTTATAAGCTGAATTAGCCGTTCCTCCAACAACCATGTTATTATAAATAGAACTTTCTATTTGACAATATTTTTGACCTCGATCAACACATTCTTGAGACATTGTTTCTGTGTCAGGTTGTCCAGCTTCAATTAAAATACAATCAACTATATCGTTTTCAAAAATACAATTTACATTTTTATTATCAACGATCATGCTCCTTCTACCTATATTATAAACTGCTAATTGACCAATAGAAGAATCTGTATCAATAAAATCTAAATAAAAATCAAGGTTCTTTTTATCGCTTATCCATTCTCCGGTTTCAATATCATACATCTTGGGCCATTCATTGTATAACTCAGAATAATAATAATTAAAACCAATACCCGCGGGCTCCGCTATAATTCCGTCAAAATATAAAACTGTTCGCCAATCAGTAGGAACAATATTAGCTTCCCTATATAAAGGATGACTTAATTTATCATAGCAGTCTAAAACAGACATATTTCCGGTCTTTTCTCTTGCACATAAATAGGTTTCATTATTATATAAATAGTACCAACCAACTATGCCGTTGCTTGGTAATCCAATAGTCTTAATTGGATATTGAATAAAAGTCATTTTACCACTGGTATCACTTTCTTCGGGTGTCCTTTTATCTAATGTCCAAATATATATATCATAAGGTGCTACTGTATTTTTATATAAGTATCCTTCTACTCCTTGTGCGGGAGCCTGTACTACTCCACCAACCACTGTTATATTCACTGGGACTCTAGCTCTTTTCACATCATTTTCATCGTAGTATAAATATACATTATAAGCAGTCCCATCTAACTCTGGCTTCTTATCAATAGCTAAGTGATATCTAATAGGAAAGTTTTGTCCACTGGCGGTCTTCCGCATTCCCCAGACAACATAGTCATTTTTTATATTGTTATAATGAGGATTGTTAGAAAAGGTTTTTATAAGCTTGCTATCTGAAAAATCATATTCAGAACTTCCTTTTGTTAAATCTATTAAATAATCACTATTTTCAGTCATACCTAATTCAATTGTAGACTGCGCTGTATTAAGATTGTTTTTTATTTCTTGAAAAATAAAGTTGCCATCAAGATCATAAAAATATTCATAATTACCTAATACACTTACAATCTTATCTAATATTGTACAAACTGTATCTCCAGCTACTGAAGTTAACTGTCCAGGATAAGTAAAATCGGTATAGACAAAACCTATGTCGTCTCCATATTCAAAAATTTTAGTTGGTGTACCAATTTCAGTTAAAGAATAACGATATGAATTACCCTCATCATAGAAATATAATGGTTGGTCTAAATTCCACATCATTACTTGCTTTACTCTTGAGTCTAAATCACTTACAATAATCTTACCAAGTTGTTCATTACCATAATGATTAACTATTTCTCGAATAAGCTGAATCATTGTGATTTTCTTAGTGATTTCTCTACCAGACTCATCAATAGTATCATATTCAGAAAGAGTTGCGGCGGCTGGTATCGAGCCTCCGCACTCTCCATTTAAAAGACACATTTTATCTTTTAGGTTAACAGAAATTGTAATATTTTCTTTTCCTCTGTTTACCTGAGCTTCTGTAATTACATACAATCCTAACGGATACCAAATTATTGGATAATTTGTATATTTAAAGGTAGAATTTGTTAACCCAATTTCTATATTGACTTTTTTGTTTATGGATATTAAATTATTAATATTTAAAATATCTCCATTGTCTTCTGCAACCATAGAGAATTGAGCTGTTCTACGCATAGCTGATTTGCCATTTAAATTAAAACTACCATTTTTAGTCTTTCCTTGAATTTCGCCCAAAGGTTTTTCAGTCATAAAATCAAGCAAGGTGATTTTTATCCATTGCTCTTTGACTGGTAGCTCATCCATCATTCTTAGGAAATTTGAATCATTTAAATATTTATAACTCATACCACACCTCCAAAATAATCAACTGGAGTTATGATGCCATATTTTTCATAGTTTTCTATTGAGCAATCGGCTATTTCTATTGCATTTGCTTGGAAACTATAAATCATTCTACCTAAAGATTTTTCTGATGACAAAGTAATATTCATAAGTCTAACTAAAATATTTCCTTCAGGAGTAGATTTAAATAGTTTAGGCTTACCATCATTTAAAAAAGCAATGATTTTATCTCTATATAGCTTTTCATAGATAATATCATTATAACGATCCATACGTTTTTCGTTACAGTAATTATTATAGTATTTATAATCATCACCATAGAAAGCTTTTTTGTTTTTTTCATAAGTGTTCTCAGTGAATCTTTGTGTTTCTGAATCCCAAGTTTCACCGGTTTCTAAATCAACTAAAGTAGAAATCATTCCAGAGATGTTGAATTGACGATAATTAACATTACCATTTCTCATAACAAAAGGATATTGAGATCCAATAGTCTCAGATGAATTTTCTGCTACTACATATTTATATGAAGATACTTCACCATTAAATTTAATAGGTAACTGAGTATCTTTTGTAACTAAATAAATATACTCTGGCGCGAATACCTTAGGATCTGCGGGAATCTGTTGTCCAGGATGGTCTGGGTCATCTTGCATCTCATATATAGCTTTTCCACGACCTCCAGATGTACTACGCTTTTGGATAGCGTATTTATATAATACCCCAGCTTCCGCAGTAAAATCAAAATAAATATAATTAATTTCACTATAATCTATAAGATTTTCTGTGTGTATATCCTCCCAATATGTAAAATTATCTTTATTAGATGCTCGGATAATTGTTATATAATCACTTATATTACCACCAATCGTTGAATTTAAGGTATGTAATTGATTATCATATAGCGCATAAGCATCCTGTAATGTTTGATAATAATCTACATAAAGTTGACTTTCATCGGTTACTGTTGTTAACCATATTGCCATACAAGATTTTTCTTCATCAGGCAATACATACATATTTGCATTTAAATCATCATATGTATTTAATTGAATTATTAAAGGATATGAAATAGAATTTTCATAGCCATTTTCAGTTTCATATGCTAAAATTAAAATATAACTTTCAGTATTCTGTAAATTATATGGTAATGAAAAATCTATTTGATTAGGATTCTCGCTATTGACGAATATATCTCCGGAATCATAAATGTTTGTATTATTTTGCTGAAGGTAAAAACGATAATGATCTAACACTTCTTTTTCTATTGTATCAGAAAAGAACATTTTACCCTGTAACCCTATAAAAGCATTAGGGATAGAATTATTTTGATTGGTTGTCAATTCATCTATTACGACCGTTCCACTTACTGTTTTAGTTGTTTTAAGTGAGATAGATGGTTCAGCAATAGGTCTAATAACACATACTCTTGACCATTCAGACAATTTATCTAAATTTGCTACGTTCCATGCATATAATAAACTTGGATTTTCATTGTATGGCTGTTGAGACCAATCTTCAGCCTCTATTGATGCTAATCTAATCTGAATTTTATAATATTGATTATTATAAAAAGCTTTTTGATTTCCAACCATTTCGGGATCTTGTAAATCATTAGGTGTAATTTCTATATAATATTTATCATCACCTTCATGATTAACATCTACACTAAACCCTGTTTGCATTTCAGGATCAGCATTATAAGTTAACATTTTAATTCCTAATGGATAGTTTCGTCTATTCAAAATAGACAAATTGGTATTTTGAGATATGCAAGTTACTTGTGCATATTTAATATCATTAATATTATTAAAATTTGATATAGAAAAATATACCCTTGCTTTCTCGGTCTGCTTAAAGGCAGGCATCCAAGAGTTAGTTATAGGTGGGTATAAAATTATTGTAGCTTCTGCCATACCTTTATCTCCTTTTCTTTCTTATTGTGGTCCATGAGGAAGTTCGCGTAGTTCTTCCATTAAATCTTTTATAAAAGAATTGCCATTTTCCTTTACATAATGTTCATATCTTTTTTCTAATACGTCTAATGAATAATCATCAATCCACTTTTGTGTATAACAGAAAAAATGATGCTTTTCTGTTATAAAAGCTTTAATTGCGTCTTTATCAGAATTAATTAATAATTTGGTTTCGTCTTTAAGTTCATTTATATTATCAGTAATATTACTTAATACTTTATCATAATTTTCTAGCTTTTTATCTATTCTCTCTATACGTTCTTTTTCACTTATGGCTTTGTTTGTCCCTTTATTTACTTTACCCTTAATCCAATCTATTAACTCAGCGCCTTGCTTTATACCAAGAGCTAGAATAATGATAAAGACAATAATATCCCCTACTGTATAGGTTTTAAACAATTCAAGCATAGGCTTATTATCTCCTCCTTTACTTAATTCTATAAATATATAAAAAACAATTGCTATTAGCTAAGGTATTTTGTCCAATAAAAAAAAGGAGTGTTAAAAAACACTCCTTAATCTTTATTCTTGAGCGGGCTCCTGCTCTTCGGCGCTAGGGGCCTTAGACTGCTCTGCCTGTTTTTCTATCCATTGATTATAAGCATCTCCAATGTCTCTAAGTACATCTTTAACTACATAAAACAATGTTCCAATCGGTACTGTTTTACCATAATGATTAATAACAGTAAGTAAATCATTTTTTAAAGCTTCAAGTTCCATGTCTTTTCTCCTTTAACTCATTTATTTGTTTTTGAAGATCTTGTACAGTTAAAACTAAAGCTGCAACAAAATCATCATAATTTAAACCATAACCATAATCAACCATCTTATTATACATCATAATTGGTTTCTTTTTTAATCCACCAAATTCTTCATTCGTTAATCCAACATCATTTAAATCCAACTCAACATCTTGAGCAATAAAACCAGTTCTATATTCTTTATCTCCAGTCTTTTTATAATGGTATCTTTTTGGTTTTAAATTCATTATAAATTTAACATAACGAGTATCCATGTCTTCTATATCTTCTTTTTCTCTTCTGTCAGAAACCTGAATAGTATCATAGGTAACCACATGCCGCCAAGCTGCAATGCCGTCACCCTCTTCATAATAAGAACCAAGAGATACAAGATGATCTAAGTAAGGTCTTAAGTTACCAAAATCTGATACATAAACGGCACCACCTAAATCACCTCTTGTAGCATCAGCTACATTGCCCGTTGTTAAAATTTCGTTACCATTAATATATACTTTGTAGTCTTTTCCTTCATAAGGCCAGTCTGGCGGATCTACTCTATGACTATCATTTGCCTTATAGGCATTAATACCAATACCTGGTGTATTCTTTTTTCCACCTGCAGCTTTTGACATATAAATCCAACCATATTGGCTTGTAATTTTTAAATATCCATAAGTATCATCTAAATAAGGCGCTGGTCTATATCCGGTGCCATCATCATTCATAGTTGATACGCCAATCGTCATACCGTGTCCACCATAAAGGTTAACATTATATGTAGATTTAATATTTACTGAACCTGCAGAAGTATCTTCAGAATCTGGATCTATTTCCATAATTCCTGATTCTAGATATAAACTATTACCAGCTTTTAATGCAACAGTACCTGGTCTATTTGAAGTACCTGACTCCGCATCCTTCATTTTTAAGTAAGATTGAGTTGTTAAGTTCTGTAATAAAACACCAGAGCTAGAAAACTCTGCTATTGCATTAGTCTTACCACTGGCAACTTGAGATGATTCTGGATCAACACTAGAATTCATAAAGACGAATCTACGGTATTGAGGAGTATCTTCATATTCTTCATCAAAAGGATCAATATGTAAGTTAGGATCTTCATATGTATAATCACCATTGCCTATGTCTAATAAGAATCCAGCTTTACTTAAATTAAAATAATAATCTTCATCATTTGGTTCAAATAACCTAACTTTAATAGACTTAATCAAACCTTCACTGTCTACTTCAAAATTAGAATTGCCCCATTTAATACTAGGTTCATTAAGATTAATACACATGCCTTCTGTTGGCTCATATGGATCATAATTTCCACCATAAATACATGACTCTCCGCCAGGTGCAAAAATAATTTTACCATTTCCTGCGCCTAATTCAGTTCTACCGGTATAAGCGTCTACCCAAACAGTCCTTTGACCATGACCATAAGCCATTAATCCAAGTTTGTCGTTTGAATTAGGAATATTAATTTTACCTAATAAGACACCACTAAAAGTATTATCTGATTCCTTAATACCAGCACCCATTTGAGGGGCATATATATATCCATCTTCTTCATTGATTTTAATATGTGTGCCATCCCAAGCATTTAAAGCATATAAACCATATCTATTGATTGAAAATACAATAGGTACATATATAATGAAGTTATTACTGCTTAAATATAAAACAGCATTTTCTACACTTTGACCTTCATAAAAGTCAGTAGGTATTACTCGTTGTTCGTTATCAACTGTTAAGTTAGAACCTATGAAACTTCTAACTATTGTAAAGTCGTTTGTGACATCAATATGATTTTGATTATATACGGCAGGCGCAAAAGGAACAACTTCATTATAAAGAGAGTTCTCACAATCAGTGTTGTATATAACCTGATCAAATCCTGAATATATTCCATCTTTGCTATATAGTCCTATTTGATAATTATCTAGGCTAGCGTCTAAAATTTTAGTAACGCTAATAGGTAAGAAAGCATATAAGATCCTACCATCTTCCGCCTCAATGTCTATAGTAGCTTTTAATATATTATTAAAAGGATGGCTTATTGAATTAGGAAAACCATTATATACAAAGTAATTGTTAGATATTGAATAAAAAGAGTTTTCTTCGTCTTCTATTTCCCATCTTATATTAAATCTAATACCAGATCCCGTTCCAGTTTCATAACCTGAAAATATAAGTTCAGAATTCCTATATACTAATACCTTAAAAGGAAATTGAGATGGAGGATAATTAAAGTTAAAATTCCATGTCCCATTACTTTTTTCAGTAATCCAAACCCTTGATAGATTAAAATGAGCTGTAGAATTAGGAACTATTTTACAAGAATATTTAGTACCATTAGTTCCTACATTACCTTCTTTAGTAAAACCAAAGTTTGTTTGACTAATATAGGTGTTACCGCTATAAACAACCATAAGTTTTATTTGATTATAAACTGCATTATAATCAAAAATATCTTCAATTTCAAAAGGTAAATTATAAAAATTTTCAAATACCCAATATTCTATTCCGGTTATTTCATCTATATATGTTTCTGGGGTATAACCCGAAATAATTGGTTTAACAAGCATCGTATCAGTTTTAGGAATAAACCATTTAATACTTGATGCTTGAAGGACTGCTTCTCTTGATAATTGGTTACCTTGATTATCATAGAATTCAACTTCTAAGGGTATTATTGGTTGCGGGAATTGCTCACTCGCGCTAGTAGGTGAGATACCTTCCTCATTATATTTAAATAATTGGTTACTATTAGCTATATTTAAATAATAGTTACCACTTACTGTTGTTTCTGAATTAGTTAATACAGCAACCGCAGTTCCTATATAATGATTATCAGCATACACCGTACAAAAATACTTTGTAAATCCAATAATATCTATAGCCTGAATAGTGTCTGAATCTTTGCCCCAAGGTTCGGAATTAAATATACCTTCACTATTAAAACTACCCCAGCAATATACTATATCTGTTGAAGGTGTTGCGCTTCCCCAATCTATATTACATGTAAGAATCGTTTCCCCTTCATCTTGATAAAAATTAAATCCTTGACTCGATGAAATTGTCACATCGTAATTTGCTGCTTTATTTTGAATTACAATTTCTTTCTCCATCACAATGTTATCATAAATTGCAACACATTTATAATACATTTTTTTTGCAACAACATCATTTGGAGATAATGTCCATTCTTTTGTTGCGGGATCCCATAGACGCTTGCCATTCTCAATCGTTGAATTATTTAAACAAGCCCAGCCATTTGTATTCACACCAGTTAGGGGACAATATAAATGCTCAAGACTTGAACCGCCATAGACTCGCGCATCTTGTCTAAACCAATAATATTTAATATCACTATCCTCAGAAGCAATACCATTCATTCTGACTTTAGCTACCAATTTAATCAAATTAGGTATAATATCATTATTTCTTGGATAAAAAACTGAACCAGAAGGGGTAATAATAGATAGATACCCATCTGTCATATTCATTTCAGATAGTTCATGTAAAGCAGTTAATTGGATATTTCGAATTTGAATATCTGGAGTATGACCTGCTTCATTTATATAATTGTCTACAAAAGCTTCTATTTTTATTATTTCTCCAAAATCATTTATTCCTTCTGGAGTGGTTTCTATTAGAAATGGATGAATTAAATTATTTTGTACTGAAAAAGTTGTAAAATGTCTGGGCTCGCCTTCCATTTCATCAGATAATAAATAATATGTTTTATATCCATCCTTAGAAGCTCTACTGGTTGTAATCTTAAAACCATAATGACCCAAAACTTGAGTTATTTCTATATCTGTTTTAAATTCTGCTTGAATATAAAAACAAGTGCTATTAGGATCTTTAAAATAATCTGTAATTTTATCTGTATTTAGTCCTATAAGATTTATGCCTAGGCTTTTATCATATAATGTTTTAAAATATGAACCATCCCAAGTATTTAATTCAAAAGCATAATTTCCATCTATGACGTTACTTCCAATAGGATCAAAGTACTCTTTATTAGATATACTTGCAATATAATCAACTCCAAGTTTATCTACTGTTCCTAAAATAGTTTTAGTAGCATCCCAATCATTACCTGGAATAAGAATATAAACAAGAGCATTCTCATCATAGGTTACATCAGGATTTGGCGCATAAGCTACAAATTTACTATCTTGATATTTACATTTGTATTCTCCTTTTGTATTACTAATACAAGATAGAATAGTAGCTTGTATAGTTCTATCAAATTTGGCTTCACTAATTTTTTTATCTGTTAATATTTCAATAGCATCTAATATAGATGTTGCCAAACCAGTAGATGAATGATTAAAAACGCTATCTTCCATTATTTTTCTCCTTTTCTTTCTTATATTATAATACTAATTTTTTAAAAAGTCAAGGAGAGGATCTTCTGATCCTCTCCTCAAAATTATTAGTATTTCTTTGTATATGCTCTTTGAGATGCTAAGTTTACTAAACTATCAAAGGCAGCTTTTATTTCATCTCTATCCTTTGCATCTGGGAACTCAGCATTGATAGTAATATTTTGATTAACTTCTTCTGCGGGCTGTGCCTTTATATCGCTAGCATGCTCTAATTTATGCTGAATATTAAATAAGTTATCTAAAAGATTTGTTTGTAATTTTTGTATATCTATTTGTCTAATAGTCTTTACAATACTTAACATATTTTCAGTATCTTCCTTGTTTAAAACAAGTTCTTTTTCATGTAACACCGCAAGTTTACCCTGCTCGCCCCAGACACCTGTGTAACCGCCAGTATTGAAAAATTGGAAATTTGCATTGTTATACCCCTTGTCTAAATATCTTTGAGCTTCTTTTTTAGCTTCATCATAAGTAAACATCTTAAGATATTCCAAACCATCTACAATAAGTTTTACACTTTTTATATCTTTATGACCAATTTTAGTTAAATCCCCTTTTACAGCTTCAAAAGCATCATTATAACTCATTAAATCACTAAGATCTCCTGTCTTTGTTATATAGAAAAACCCTTTATCATTTTTAGTATTGATTATTTTATCATTACCATGCTGTTTATAATTACTTGCTTCTTCATCTGATAATGTATCTGAAACTGTTTTTATAGTACCATTATCATTAAAACCAAAAACTGTTTTTATAGTACCATTATCATTAAAACCAAAAACTCTATTACCCTTCTCGTCCGCAGTTTTGTCTGGTGTTCCAAGATCAATAGTATTCTTAGTTTTTGTTCCAGAACCTTTGTCATTACCACTGGTTTGATATTTATCTATATGAATTGTTGTAATTGTAGTTGATTTTTCAGTAGGAATTTGATTAATGGCTTCAGCAACTCCTCTTGCGGCTTCTGCGGCTTTGTCAGCTTGCGCCTCAATTGTTGAAAGATATTTGCTCACAACTGTTTCAGAACTCTTAAAAGCACCATCATTAGCTTCTAATTGAGTTTTTAATGTCTTTAAGGCTTTTTTGATTTTCTTTAAGTTAGATACTTTTGTATCCGGCTTTACTAATCTCTTTAAGCTTTTATTAGCTGCTTTTATTTTACTAATTAATCCTTCACTATCTTCATCATCATTACCTAAAGCGCTACCTAACTCTTCAAAATCTGAAATTAAATTAGATAAGCTAAATTCAGAGTTTTTATTATTTAAATTACCAATAGCAGTTGTAGAAAGCTCTGCGGCTTTTCTAAACTCATCTATTTTTTCTTTGGTATTTTTAAAAGCTAATCTAACTTTGCCAAGAGATTGATCTTGGTCTATTTCTTTTGCAAATGTTGATATATCTTTTTTATATTCTTCATAAAATGTCTTTGTATCTGTTTTTAATGTTTCATAAGCACTAGCTACACCAGTTTCTTTATTAGTCCATTTATCTATAATAGTATAAATTGATGGATCAAGAGCAGAAGATAAAGTAGAAATTTCTTCAGGTAAATTCTTCTTTAATTCTTCGAATGAACCTAAAACCGTTCCTTTTCCAGAGCCATTTAAAGACTCATCTATACTCTCACCTAAATTAATATTAGCATTTTTCCATTCATCTAAGATACCTGTTAAAATACCATCAGCACCAAAATAGCGAGTATATAATTCATCTTCTGCGGTGAGCCTTGCGGCTTCATCATCTTTATACTTTTCTCTAATGTCAGATAATTTTTGTACATATTCGCTCTCTGTATCAAAAGCTTGCTGAGTTAAATCTTGTAGCCTATTTCTATCTATATTATATAAGTTATTTTTAGCTATATTTAAATCATTTTGAGCTTTTAATATTTCATCTTGATTAGCTGTATATTGATAAGTATAATTACCTTGACTATCTCTACGGAGACGAAGGTTAGTCTTGTTTTCTCTAGCCTCCTCTAAGGCGATCTGTTTTAATGTTAAATCATATTTAGCCTCAGCTCTTTCAATATCATACTTACTTAGCTTATCTTTCTCTCTTAGCATCTTCATTTCTTCGTTCATAATCTTATTGATTTTTTCTTGAGCTTTTGAGTTTCCAATAGAATTGTTGATGGCTTGTAAGTATTTATTCTCTAATTGAGTTACTTTAAATTGAGCATTAATAGTATCAAGATAAATATCAGCTTGCTTATTAATTAATTCCCAAGAATTCATGACTTCGTCTCTAGAACGTCCGCCATAAATCTGGGTTTCATTAATCTTTTCAGCAAGAGCTAATTCATCCATTAATTGTTTTTGTCTTTGTTCTGCATACTGTTCTGTTAATTTTTGTAGATTATTAATTGATTCTGCCCAAATGTCATAAGCTTCACTAGCTAATTTTGCATTGCCTGTAGCAACGGCATCTTCATATTCTTTCCAATTACGTGCTACTTGTTTATTAGCTTGTTTAGCTTCTTTTTCAAGATAATCATTTCTTTCTCTTGCGCTATTGGTTAATAATGTTCTAGCTTCTAATGAGTCTTCGCCATACCATAATTTAGTTAACTTTTCAGCATGGTCATAAACACCATTAATCATATCATATTTTGCTAAAACTCTCTTATCCCAATCACTTAATTCTTTTAACGCATTTGAATAAGCATCAAGAGTACCTTGATATGCTTGCTGTATATCTTCTGCGGTTTGTTCAATTTGTTCAACAATTTTAGTTCCATCTTCTTTTATCTGGTCTAAATCAATAATAGAATAGCCTTTATACTCTTCTTTATTGGCTTCATATTCTTCATGTAATTCATGTATTTTTTCACCTGCATTAACAGCTTCTTGAATTGCATTTTCTCCAGTAAATTCTGCACCAATTTGAAGATTAAGATCATCTTCACGGACTCCATTGATAACTTCGCTACAATAGTTTTCAAACTCTTTAGAATCCATAACTCCCTTGTATTCACCTGTAATAGGATCTACAATAATAGGAGTAAAGTTAACTGCAACATCTCCAGCCTTATTAGAAAAAGTAGTAGAGAATACAGTAGCAAATCCTTTTCCTGCATCATATCCTTGCTTGTTTAAATCTTCTGTATCTATAGTAGGACGTAGAAGAAGATTTACATTACCACCTTCTTGATATTTCTCCAACTGTTCTGCAATTTCACCGTTTCTAATCGCACGAGTGCCTAAAACTTGTTCAATATCGCTATATTCTTCTAAAGTATTGGTTAACTGAGGTAATGCGTTTATTTTTTCATTTACTAAATTAACACTTTCTTTCGCAATAGCTGCATCTACACTTGTTTGATCTGGATTAATAATAAGCTTTGTATTAAAACTACTATATTTTTGTGCAAATTCATATAATTGCTCTTCTGCCTTAGATGTATCTAAGATCATATCAATTTTAACTTGCACTTCTTGGCTCATTAATTCATGACGTTTAGCAATAGCATCATATAACTGACCTTCAAGCTCTAAAGCTAATTTATGATTTTCTTCATAAACCTTAACTTCATTTATAAAGTTTTCATAATTCTTAACTGCTTCATCACTTGTCTGAGATGCCTGAAGTTTCTTAGCTATCTCCTCATAGTTAGTTATATTACCATTCTTATCAAACTTCACTCCATATGCGGCAAGACCTTTATCGCCAAGAGCATTGGTTTGACGAGTTTTTAATTCTTCGTCATATCCACGTTGTATTGCAAGTTTTTTATTTAAAGCTTGAATTTGATTATTATATTCTTTTGTTTGTGCTTGTAAATTTTTTAATAAGGAATTATCTTTGAAAAGTTTTTGTTTCTTCTGTAAGATTGTTACTTTCTGATTAATAAAATCTAATTCCTTATTTATATTATGATAAACATCATATAAATCTTTACCCTGCTTTTCAGCCTCTTTTGTCGATTTACCTAGTTTATCTGCGGCATCCACACTCTTTAGACTAATAGCTGTCAATGAAAGCATTTCATTTTTAATTGATTCAACTTGATTAGTTGTCATTTGATATTTAGATTTTAAAGCAACTAAAGACTCATTTAACATTTTTTCAAAATCTTCGTCTGTTTGAGTATTTTTAGCCCTATCTAAAATATCCTGAGTTAATGTAGAAGAACTTCCATTTAATTTTTGTTCTCTAATTCCGGTATTAGTAATAGTAGAGCTGGCATTAAAATTATTAGCCTCTCCCGCCATTGCTTTGTTGCCTTCAATAACATCGTTAACAAACTGTTTATAAGCATTATCTGCATTGGCATAAGCATCTACCCAATAATTAGTAATGGCATCTGCTGTATCCCATGTATCAGTGTTTATAATATCATTATTACTTTCAGTTATTTGTACTTGAGCGTCTGAATACTTACCATATAAATCTGTAAAAGCTTTAGCAAATTTTTCTTTATCATGCTGTTTATTGGCAAAATCTTTTAATTCATCTTCTGTTAATTTAATTTGCTTTTCAGTTAGTTCTTGTTCAGCTAAAGCTCTATTTAACTGAGTTTGTAATTCCATTTCTCTTGTAGCTACAATTCCATCTATGTCTACTTGAGTTCTTTGCTTAATTAATTCAATTTGTTCTTTTGTTAAACTGATAGAACCATCATCATTCAGCTTAGTAATCATATCATTAAGCTCTGGGAATGCATTTAATAGTCCTAATACATTATCTGCGGCAACCTCGCCCTCTTCGCCTACATAGCTTAAAGCTGTCTGGAGATTTTCTATTTCCTTTACCGCAGTTTCATATGTATTTGTATGCTGAAATTCTATACCAGCAATAATTTTATAATCTTGATTTAATAAGTCATCTAATTCTTCTTTTGCTAATTTAGTATCAGCCTTGACTTCAACAATTAAATCTTTTCTTTCATCTAATAATGTTTTTTCTTGAATCTTATGTAATTTTTGCTCTACTCTTTGAAGTGATTCATACCAAACTTGAGTTCCATATAAATCTTTATCAGCTAAAATTTCTCTTTCTGTTGAGACTTCTCGTAAATGATTTCTATATTTATATAATTGATCGTTTAGCTTTTCAAAAACTTCATCATCTAACTCATCTCCAGATAATGCTGATTGTTTAAGAGTTTTTAAATCTCCATTAATTTCTTCAAGATAATCTTTAAATATTTTAGTTTGAAATTTATCATGTAAGAATCCTTCGTACTGATTAACAAAATCATCGCCATACTGTTTATATTTTTTATATTCCTCAGGGTCTCCAACAACTGTCTTCATGAATTCTAATATATTATTAAGATCATTCATTGAATATGAATTATAAATTTCGTTTATATCAAACCCAGTTTTTTCAGCAAATTTCTGTGAAATATCTTCATAATCAGTAATACCATATACTTTATTTATTAAATCTTTTCCATAATTTCCTTTACCAAAAACTGTATTAAGAACGTTTTCGTCTGTAATACCTTCATTTACTAATTTTTGTCTTTGTTCTTCTATTGCTGAAACATACTCATTAATAGATTGATTAGTTTTATTAAGATTTATATTTCCTACAGACTCAGAAACTTCTTCTATAGTTTTAGATTGCTCTTTTAAAGTAGCAGCATATTTTTGAGAATTTTTTATAATTTCTTTTTTTACAGCTTCATAATCTACATTTTCATCTGCATTTGTCATCATATTAGCAAAGGCTTCTTCTGCTTTTTTAGCTACTATTTTATCAATTTCTTTTGAACCTGTGCTATCCATATCTATTGCGAAATCAGTATTAAATAATTGCTTCATAGCATTTATATATTCTTTAGTGATGTCGTCATATTGAGTAACAGTAGCATCTTTTGTATCTGTAATTAATTGACCTAAAGATGGAAGGTCATATTCCATTAATTCTTTAAATAAATCAGGTAAATCATCAGCTTGAGAAAAACCTACTAACTGAGCACTACCATAAATACCAAAACTAAGAAAGTTAGCTAATTCTCCCCAAATATCTTCATCCCACTTATCACTTTCTGTAGCTTCACTAGATATTTCTTCCAATAATTCTTTTATTGAGTTTTGATAATCTTTATCATTATCATTAGCTAATTTTTCCATAAACTTTAAATAGCCTTTTTCTGTGCCATCAAAGGTTTTTAAAGCTTCTGTTAAATAACTTTTTCCTTCATCTGATAAATAATCCGCTCCAGATGTAACATTAATATTATTAATGTTACCACTTTTTAAATAACCACTAATTAAATTAAAATTTTCTTTGGTTAAATCTATTGCATTCTGATTAGTTCTTAAATCTGCTTGAGCAGTTTCATAATTTTCTTTTGCTGTTTTTGCTTTATTTAATTTCTCTTGTGCATTATCTAATATCTTTCTTTTTTCTGTTTGTTCTTGTAATGCTCGTTGTTCTTTTAATATATTAATTGTTTCAGTAAGAGCTTCGTTATTTTTTAATATTAAATTATGTTGTTCATCATACTCATAAGTAATACTATCATTTAACTCTAATATTTGAGTAGCCATTGATTGATATGCTTCTTCTTCTTCTGAAGTTAAAGAAAGATGAGACTGCATTTTAGCATTTATCTTATCCCAAGATTCTTTCATATCTTCTAAAGATCTTAGATTACTATGAAATTCTCTTGTTTGAGCATTATATTCATTAATAGTTTGAGTAGCTTCTTTTAATTCTTTATTTGCATTTTGAAATTCATCTCTAAATCTTTGTACCTTATCTGCATTTGTATCAAAAACTTTTGCAAACTCTTCTGTGATTCCAGTAGCATCTAAAACAGTTTTAGCTAAACCAAAAACGCCACTTGCTAACATACCTAACATAGGATTTACCATAGCAAGACCACCAGAAATAGTTCCAGTCATTGCCGCCCAGCTTCCATTTGTTCTTTCAAGAGCTGTTTTAGATTGATCTAAAGCAACAGTCAATCCACCAACGAATTCGGTGCCCGCCCTAACGGCGCCTGATGTTCTTCTTATCATAGTAGACCATTTCTGTTGTGCGGCTGCTGCTCTTTCGGCTGCCCTAATATTTGCTTCAATACCTGCAGACTCATTTTTTGCTCGATCAGCCTCGCCGCCTGCACCTTGGTCTAATATAGGTTTATAATCTCTATATTTTTCAGCATCTAAGTTTTTGCTATGCTCATCTTGCCTAATAGCTAGTTCTGCTTCAATAGCATCTTTCTCTTTTTGTAATTGTTTTTCATTTTTACCTTTTGCAAGCTTAGCGGCAGTCTGCTCAGCTTCTTTTTGCATTTTTGCTTGTGCATCTGCTAAACCTTTAGCATGTTCTTCTGCTTGTTTTAAGAGATTTTTTTCTTCTTCTAATTTTGTATTTAAATCTTTTTCTGTTTGATTTAAATTTTTATTTATACTATCAATTTGAGTTACTGTAGCCTGGTTATGTGTTAAAATTTTATTAATTGTTTTTAAAGCTATTTGTTCATTGTTCGATAATGCAACTGTTTTAGATTTAACAAGTAAGATTTGTTGCATTGTTTGTAATTGTTGTTGATAATCTTTATTTGTCCTATTAGTAACCCTTATAGATGCTTGAGGAGCTAGTCCTTCTGTCAAGTTTTTCCCAGTAGACTTAAAATTTGTAATTTGCTGTTGGGTATTTTCTACTTGTTGAATTCTATCTTTAGCATTTTGTACCGAACTATTTGCTAAATCTTGTCTATACTTAAAAGACTTTTGACTGCCCTCTCTTAATTGTTCCATTTGTTTTCTTTGTTCTTCTGTTAATTTTTTATTTTTATTTAAAAGTTCTTCAGTTTTTTGTAAACGTTCAATTAAAATTTGAATTTCTTTTGCTTCTGTTTCTATATTAGATTTATTTAATCTTTCTGCAACTTCATCAGCACTTAATTGTTTTTCTGAAGTTTTAGTTATTTCATCTTCTATAGCTTTATAAGATTCATATAAAGCTTTTAAAGATGCTGCCTTCTCATTTTCTATTGTTAATTGATTATAAGCTTGAGTGCCTAATTGTTGACTTACTTTTAATAAATCTTGTTGTATAGATGCTTGTTCTTTTAAAACATTGTTAGACATTACAACTTGATTATCTTGAATAGAGTTGCCAACATCTTTAGCAGTTACTGGTCCACTTATAACTGTGCTACCAGCAATATTTCCTTCTTTAATATCCTTAGTTAATTGAGAAACAGCATTAACACTTGCCTGTTGTTCTTTACCAATAATAAAATTAGTTTGAAATTGACCAATAGCACTACCTAATTTATTAGAAAACAAATTAAAAACTGTAGCACCAAAAGTAGCTAAAGCGGCACCCGCTCCACCAATACCTTTAACAAAGTTATTTAATGTTTCTAATATTTGCTTTAAACCATCTGTGATAGCTTTAATAGCGTCTTCGTCTAGAATGCTCTCATAAAACTTTTCTGCTTCAGCAGTTAACTGTTTAAAATGAGCTTCTAAAGAATCCATATAAATCTCTTGTTGTTTTTCAAGAGTGCCAGTAGCTCCTTGAGATGTTTTTAACGCTGCCTGATATTTATCCCAGTTTTCAAATAGGGCAGTTAAATTTGAATATTGTCTAGTACCACCCATTGCCTGAGCTAAACCAACTTGTGCTTCACGACTAAAAGTTTCCCATTTATTACCAATTTCTTCAATAACCTCGCCCATATCACGAAGCTTCCCATTAGAGTCAAGAACGCTAATACCAAAGTTATTCATTTTTTCTGTATATGAAGTTAATGTTGTTCCATCTTCTTCATCTATACCACCAGCTTTAATGGTAGACATACGAGAATAAACTGTTTTAAAAGCAGCACCAATAGTTTCAGGAGCCTGTCTTGTAACAGATATAACGGTTGATAATTGAGCATTTAATTGGTCAATATCAACACCCATCATATTAGCTGCTGATGCAACTTTAGACATACCTGTTGATAACTCTTCTAGATTAGATGCTGTACTAGCTGCAACAGCCGCAACCTTATCTATATATTTTTCAGTTTCAGCTGCACTAACTTTATAACCATTCCAGATAGCTGTTAACTGTTCTGATACTTCTGATGTAGATTGTCCAGTTACATTTGACGCTTTTAAGGTTGTTGATGTACGTGCGGCAACCTCTTTATCTCCTAAACCTTGCTGATAGAAAAGTAAGCTAGCTTTGGTATAATCTGTTGTAGTTTTACCTAAAGCTTGAGCTGCATTAGTTGCTTGTTGAGCAAAACGCTCCATTTCATCAGCACTTTTACCAGTTACAATTCTAATATCATTTAAACTTCTATCTAAATCTTTTGTAAAATAAAAGGCTTTTTGAACTGCACCAGTTATTGTATTTAACATTTTAGTAGTTAAACTCCAACGTACTGTATTACCAAAAGTAACAGCCATTTTATCAAGAAACTGATTAGTTTCTTTTATCATTAATTTATTACCCATAAAAGAAGATAATATGGTATTAACATTTTGTCCAGCACTATTTAACTGATTAACCACTGTATTTAAACTAGTTCCAGCTTCTCTTAAATTTGCATTTACCTTTGACAAATCAAATTGACCAAGCTTAGAGTTATATGCTCTACTCATAGCATCATATAATTGGTCATAAGCCTTTTTAGCATCTAAGGCTTGTTGCTTTAATATATTTTCGCCAGAACGATTAGCTGTTCGAGTAAAATTAGTAATTCCAGCTAACATATTAGTAAATTGGGTATCTAATTGGTCAAGAGCTTTAGTATCAACTTTAAAATTAACACCAAAAGTCATATTACCCATATAGTTTCCAGCCATTCCTTGTTCCTCCTTCTTTATAAAAATAAAAAAGCCTTTGCTTTTATAATCTACTTATATATAGATTCAAAAGCAAAGGCTTTAAATTAAATTCTTTTGTCCGAAGATTATTCAGGTAATTTACCATTATTAGCTGCTTTCGCAAACTCAATTACATTGGTATATTTATCTTTATCAAATTCATCTATAATCTTCTGAGCGGCTTCCGCATTTTTTGGTAAGCTGGTTAACAAATTCTGTACTGCGTCTGCAAGAGAACCCTTATACTGAACTGCGGCAGCTCGCTTCTCCTCAAGATAACCTAAAAGTTCATTATATTCATCCTCAGGTATTGCATTTAATATCTTGTCAATGTAACCATTGCTTAGCATTTCATCATAAATCTGACCTATCTCACCTTTCTCTTCATCGGTAAATTCAAGATCACTATAACTAAATACTACATAAACATTAAATAATGTTTCTAAGAGTACAGGATCGTAATAACCATCACCGCATATAGAGTTTTCTAATGCTATATTGATTAAAGATATTTTATCAGATATGGGTAGATATTGTTTTACATTAATAACAACACCATTATCTAATTTAACTTTCTTTTCAGGTGATACGACCTTAAGTCCTAATTCGCTATATTTCATAACCTTTTATCTCCTTTTCATTTTCTATTTATATTATAACAAAAATTTTCTAAGTTGTCAATTAAGTGAAGTAATTGCTGCTTTTGGTATTGAAGCAGAAACTTTTATTTGATGTAATTGAACTATAAGATTAGCAATACGCTTACCCGCAGCACTCCAGTTATCTCCATTAACCGCCGGGACTCTGTCGTTAAGAAGGGTAAAAGAATTACCCTTAGTCCCATTTGCAATTTCAAAACGAATGCGAGTATTATAGTTTTTAATTATATTTGCTATTAATCTATTTGTACCAACAACCATTGGGACTCCGCTTTTATCTGGTCTATTTAATAAGATATAATCAGCCTTATTTTCAATCCCCTTACCGACCAAATCTCCAGTTAATGCAGAGTATAATATTGATAATTTTATAGATTCTGTTGCAACTTCTTTCAAATGTTGATCCATTCCAACTGTAAAACTTTTATCTCCATTTGAATCATCTTTATCATTACTACTATAAAAACTAGATAGTATATTTAATAAATGATTTACTTCATCTATTGTATATTCTCCACCTAATAAAAAAGTATATAACGGAGAACCTGACACTAATCCAATATCATTAGCTAAATAATTTTTAACAGAAATACCAATGTCTTCTATTTTTTCTCCAGTGCTTTCAACATTAACATTAACTCGAACGTCAGCTTTTCTTTCACTTTTATAGTTGTACTCTAACGTTCCTCCTGTAATAACATCTTTATTTCCTGTGTCATAAGATGTATTTAGTTTTAATCCAGTCTTTTTATTATGAAAATTTTTAAGAGCAGCTGCTACATTAGGATCTAGAGTTAACCCTTCAATGTGTCCAGCAGTAGTTTTTGTTCCAATTTGTTTAGATGCTAATTCCAAATGTTTTACCACCTCATTACCAGCAACTTTAGCTCCATGTTCTACATAATATAATAATAAGTATTCCATAAGGCTACCTTTTATTGTTGATAAGCTAGGGATTTTTAATTCATTTATTGCTTTCATTAAAAATTTAGCAACCCCACGAGCATTGGTGTACATAAGATCTACATATTTAAAATTTTCTTTATCACCTTTAATTTCTAATTGACTTTCAACATTCTCTATATTCTTTTGAACATAATCTAATGATTTTTTAACAGAAGCAAATCTTTTTCTCATTTCTTTAATGGACTCTTTAGGCAATCGTCCTTTTGTGCCTTTTCCATCTTTTCCTGCTAAAATATCATAAAATTTTCTGCAATCTTTTAAAATTTCAGATAAATAATTTTTGGCATTGAAATACCCTTGTTCTATTATTTGTTCATCTTTAATTTGCATTCTTAGCTGATTTTCTGCTATTTTTTTTAGTGTAGAAGTTGAAGATCCAGTTAAAAATCCTTGTAATGCAACAAAATCACCAGCGCCAGAAACCATACCTGTTGCAAAATTAATATTTACCATTTCTGCGCAAGTATCTTTTAAAACCTTTTCTAAAATTTCTTTCTTGATTCGTTTATCTTCAGCAGTTTTTTCTTCTTGTAAACCCTTCATAAATTCTGTTAATCCAGACATTTCTTTATTTAACTGCTCTTCAATAGGATCTGGAACTGCACTAAATCTTTCAAATAATTCTTTTGTTTTATTTACCCTCATATTCCAATAAGTATATTGAGTGTTGAAAGTATTACCATCTTCTATTTGAGAACCTTTTTTTGGCTTTAAAATACCATATCTTTCATAGTTATATTTACGTAAGTGTACATAATCACCTAAAGCACTCATGCGCGCGGCACCTCCTCCCGCATAAAAAAATAAAGGGACTTACATAAAAGTAAGTCCCCTTAAATTATAACATTAAGCAGGTTGAACACTATCATCAAAGAATACTGATGCAGAAGCATCATTATCAATGACTTCATCTACGTTATGATCAAATACACCCTGCATACCTGCTCCAGCATCCTCAATTTCATCCATAACCTGAATAGCAAGAAGAACTTTTCTTGTCTTGTTAAACCAAGTATATCCAGGGAATGCATCCATTGTAAATGTGAATGTTGAAGGATCTCCAGTAGCTGCATTGTTGAATGTAAAGTTAGACTGGATCTTAATGTTAGGGAATGTCATTTCAGCTGCGTGATCAGCACCATCAGTATCTCTCCAAAGTGTCTGAGCTTCAACATAGAAGTATCCACCAAAATGATTACCATCAATCTGAATTTCATTAACCTTCTTTGAATATCTTTCTACATAGAAATCTACAAAAGTAGCCTTTCCACCAAAACCTGATGTAGCATCAGCTTTAACTAAATACTGATTAGCCTTTAGGTTAAGTGTAGCATTAGCTGTTGAACCAACAGCAAGACCTTCAATAAGTGTACCTGTTAATGAACCATCTGTCTCTGTATATGCAACAAAGATAGGAGCAGTAGGACAAATAACATCGTCTGCTAAAACTGCATCCTGAAGGTCAATATAACCTTTCTGAGTAGCATCATAATTTGTGTAAGCATTTGCTGTCATGTGTACGTGTACTAACTGTGTACTATCACTAGCACCCTTTAGAACGCCAGCACCAGAAAGCATAGCAAAGCTGATAGGGCTAAGAAGAGCATCTTCTACATTGAATGTAAGTGTACGCTCACCTTCCCAAGCAATTAAACGAGTATTACCACGACCACCAGTAGCATATACAGTAGTAGCTGCACCTTCTGTAGTAGAAGTCTTAGCTGTATCTATGTAAAGAACTGGCTGACCTTTAACGAATGTAGCAGTACCAATAGTCATATCGTTTTTAGCCTTAAATACTACATTACAAATGTCACGAATACCATACTTCATGCTTATTTTCCTCCTATAAAATTTTTAAAAATTATTTAATATCTGAATGAAGGTCTTTTCGCCAATCATCCGGATCCTCTAAATCCTTAACTCCCGCTAATCTCGCTGCTTTAATTACTTCTGTTGCCTCCCACAGCGAATAGCGCGTATATTGGTCATAAAGTTGAAATATTGTATACCCCATAGGAATCTTGAGGTCAATATGGAGACCAATAGCTAGACATGACGCAAAACGACCAAGTATTGAAATTTTATTATCTTTTTTAGAAAGTGCCGCCTGTGCTCGACCTTTCTTTATTTTTTCCGCAATTTGTTGAGCAACTTTACTCTTAGGATTATAAGAGGTGTCGTTATTCCGATCCTTCAAACAACATATATCGACAAGTATTTGTTGAAATATAGGGAAAGTGTCTTTGCGTATATAGAATGTTTGAGAATCTTTAGTAAAGATGAGAGCATCTTCACTCCACGTCATTTCATAGCTTGGAAATAAAATGGATAACACATGAATTGCACTCTCTTTTAAAGAATACATATTTTTATCATGGTCATTCATTAATTTCATAAAAATATCAAAATTAGTTGTTTTATCTAAAACACTTTTGTCCACACCGGATAAAGCGTCTTTAGAAATATTTAATACTTCACAGCCCCAGCGGAATTCGGTTTCTCCGCCTATGTAGCCTATCTCAGCTAATGTGGGCTGATGAATAACAAGTCCCGCTTCTATAAAGGGGACATCTCCTCCAGATGTAAGTAATGTTTCATTAACCATTATTAACCATTTCTGCGGGAGTCTTTGGGTTCTTATCATCTCCATCATGAATCGCCGCATAGGTTAATGTATAACCTGACAATTCTTGATTTAAGATTAACTCCTGCGCACCCATAAATTGAAGCGTGCCAATACCAGATAGTTTAGATTTATTTAAAATACCATCTATATAACCCATAATCTTAAAAGGTCTTAATCTACAATCTCCTAAATCCCAATAGTCTGTATGACAAATTATATCAAATGAAATTGTATTATCTCTAAACTCTGGATTAGTCGCATTTGGAACGTAGTTATCAAAACTAATAACTATATGATTCTTTACATCTGGAAATTCTTCAAATGATAACTTAGGTTCTAATTTAATATAGCCTTCTTCACGAAGCTTTCTTAAATTAACATTTGATACAATACTATTATATTCTTCATTATCTACATCATCTAAACAATCTTTATTGTTTATCATTAATAGTTTTAGAAGTTCATTTTTCTTTGGGTTTTCAACAAATAATCTATATAAGATAGTTGATATATCTTTTTCAATAGATAGAAATGTTGATTTAAATTCTTTTCTTAAATCTGTATGCATTTCTTATCTCCTTTGAACTCTTAAATACTTCTTATAGAAATGCTTAAAGATATCGGACCTGTAGGTGCTTCATAGTCAAATATTAAATTAAATTTACCTGACTTTCTAGAAATGATTCCAATAGTAACAGTATTGTCTTCTGTAGAAATAACTTTGGCTAGTTTTGTATCTGACACTGTCCAGGTTCCCTGGATTCCCGCATCTAAATTCAAAACTTCATAAGTATAAGATTCAAAACAATCAACCTCTGCGGGACCCTCGATATAAGGATCTTCAGTGAATATAACTGGTTGTGGATCTTCTTCTCTTTTGGCATATTCTGTTGCATTGGTAAAATCTTCTTTAATAGCAATTTCTATAATACCATCTAAAAACATATTTCTTGCTTGAACTTCCCATTGTTTTCCTTGTATCTTAAGTTTACTAAAACGTTTAAGATATTCTAAAACTTCTTTTGTTTTTGGTAAGATTAAAACACCGTCATAATTTATATTATTCCACATTTCATTGTGAGAATAACGCCAATCAATTAAGCGTTTATCTGATCCAACTAAATGACCTTTCTGAGTACAATCTTGAAATTCAACTTCAATATTACACTTATAACATCCAGCTCTAAAATATGCTAATTCATCTATACGTTGAACGTATACCAGCCATTCACTATTTGTTTCTTTCCAACCAAAAATATCTCCGCATTTCATTGGAATGTCTACCAAACCTTGTGTAGTAGTTCCAACTCTTGGAGCGTTCAAACAAACATCTTGAAAGGGAATTGATATTTCCTTATAATCCAAATCAGCATTAAGCTTACTTGGATTCATTAAGCAATTAAACTCACGACCATCAGATAGAACTGCGGTGGCTCTATGGTAAGAGCTCCGCATTGCACTTTTTAAACTCCAAAGTTTATCTCGTATCATTCTATTCTGTCTGACCGATCCGCCGTGATAATTAAGTCTTATAGCTAAATCATCATTAATCATTAAAGCTATCCCGCAAACTACTCATAAGTCCCAGGATTTCAAATATTGTTCTCCGAAATAAATGAAATTGATCTGGCTGACAAATAAATAGACCCTCTAATTTAGCGAGCGTTGGGAAAAAGATATTATGTTGATCGGTTAACAACCTATCCATTCCCGCAAGCTCTTCGATAATTGTTTCAAGTGGTTTCTTCCAATCTATTCCTTCTTCCCAACTTGGAAGTAGTTTGTAGACTTGATTAATTAATTTCTTTATTTCAATTTGAATTGTTTTTTTATCAACATTAACTCCATATTTTAATATCATGAAAACCTCCTGTCGAAGATTCCATAATCGATCCCATTGTTGATACGGTTTTACCATTCTCATCTTTATCTCTACGAGAGTATAATCTCTGTAGGTGGAATCCTTGATCTTCATAATCTCTTTTTAGTTTGCTAACTCTTTGAAGATGAGAAGCTTGAGAAGTTAATTTAAAGTCAGCGCCAGTATAATGCTGTCTAACTAAATCGATATTAGCTAGTTGCTGACCTAACCAAGCAGCAACCATATAAGTCGCAAGAATACCAATTTCCTCTCGTGTTAAATCTCCTTCTATAACTTTTTCATACTCTATCTCTTGAGCATTAGGGTCAATAGGAACCTCTATAATCTCAAGAGAACTTCTTGGAAATTCAAACCAAGGTATTGCTTGATTTAATAACTTAAATAGCATATTCATAGTTTCTTCGGGAGTTATTTCCATATACATATCTTCGGTTATTCTAGATAAAAAATCATCATATATTTTATCTAAATGTGTCATAATCTCCCTCCTTACTCCTTGATAACTCTCCTTCCAGGAGTAGCTGTTGTTTCCTTTGCGGCAGTTACTACACGGCGCTTAGGCTCTTCTTTCTTTTCTTCTTCATCAACTTTGTTAGCCTCGTGTTCCCACGCGATTGCTTTTGTAACATCAAGTCCAGTCTTATCTTTAACTGCTTCACGCTTACGAACATCATTAACTTCAAGTTTAACGCAAGCATCTTTTATCATATCAACTACACTTTCAGGTGCGAAATCTAATGCGTCTAAGAACTCTTCTATTGGGCTTTCATTTACCAATCTTTCAATATCCTTTTCAGTGTAGAAATATTCAGGTTCAACATTATGTAAAATTTCTTCTATAAGCTCTTCGTTTCCAATAATAAAAGTATCTTTAAGAGCTTTTCTACCAGCAGGGATATAAGATAACTTTCTAATCTCTTCTGCTGTAACCTTTTTAGTTTCATTTGGTTCAAAGGTTCTACTAATTCTTAAATCTTCAATTGTATAACCTATCTGACCATTATCTCTATTTGTTAATGTAACGATTGTTTTATCATCTATCATAATTATTCTCCTTTTTTCTCTAAAAAAAATAAAGGGGCAATTAAAATTTTAATTGCCCCCTAAATTAACTAAATTAGTTCTGCTTTGAAAGAGTATTGTCGATGTATACGCAGATATTGTTCTGAACTAAAGCTGCAGCACCGAACTTCTCGTAGATATGGATTTCTCTTGATAAATCCTTATTCTCGAAATCGTTTACAATAGCTTGTCCTTCAAATGCTAACTTAACGGGCTTGTCTGCTCCGCCAGGAATAATCCAAACGTACTTAGGATCAATTACCTTCTCTGTAGCAGTTTCATCAGTAAATGACTGCTCAAGTAGGATAACTGAGTGTCCCTTATAGTTACCAAGGTAACCATTATTCCATCTAGTATTCTTCATTTCATTTGATACCCAACCAGTTGCAGGTAGCATCTTAGCTGCAAATTCAAATGTACAGTAGATAGGAGCCTTGCCTCCACCATAAGAATCAGCAACATTAAGAAGTGCATCAAGCTTATCCTCTTCAAAACCTGTTAAAGAAGTGTACTTGTTCTTAGCACCTAACTGGCTAATTGAAGCTACAAGAGCCCTCTCGATCTCAGCATATACGCAATCGTTAAGACCTTCCATGATAATATCAAGGAATTCCTGAAGATTCATTCTACCATCAAGCATTTCTTCAAGTGTTACCTGTACAGCAGCACCGTAAGCGCTTGTAGGAACTTCGATTTTCTTTCCATCTAGCTTGAATACTTCGTAAATACCATCAAGACCTACTCTTGTTACGAACTGCTTAGCTCTACGCTTTGAAGCAACTGTAACCTTCTGATAGAAGATAGGCTTGTCACCCTGAGCATACACTTTGGTCTCTGCGAAAGAACCATACTGCTCAATAACCCTCTTAGGAAGTACATCAGTAATGATCTCAGCCATTAACTGGAAGCACTTATTCTTATTTTCATTCCATTTGTAATAATCTCTGCAATCACCTACAAGATCTACAAGACCAGCCTTAAAAGTTTCATTAAGGGCTTCATAAGAAAAGCTCTCATTTCCGAAACTGTAAGCAGTAGGAGCAGAAGGATTTGCTTTAGCTAGGACTTTTCCTAATTTTACAAGATTTGTAAATTCCATTCTATTTTCCTCCTATTACTGAATTCTCTGGATCTTAATACCAGGCTGTGTTGTGTCAGGCATTGTATAAATCTTTACAGCCTTCCAAACCATTCCTGAAACAGGCTTTGAACCCTGCTTAGCAAGGAAACCGTTTGAATTAACTGCAAAATAAATACCATTAGTTACATCAGCGTCTTCATCAACGCCTAAATCAACTACTGCTTCGCCTGAACTTGCTGCTGATGCAAAACAGTTAGTAGTAATAATATCGCCAACTTTTGTAGCGTAAAGTCTAGGATAAATCTTTCCATCTGTGAACTGAGTTTTCTTTAGACAGAAATCTTTATATGACTCTCTCCAAACATCATCATATAGCTTAACTTCATTTAATACAAGCATATATTCGCCGTCTGTAGCAGAAGCAGTATTTACATTGCCATTAGCATAATCATACTTTGCGAACTGACCGTTCTCAAGCTGAGTAATAGCATCTGCCGCAGGAAGCTGAGCATAGATCTCTTTTGTAGCTTGTGCAGATAAGTGGTTAGGTTCAACCTGACCATAACCTTTTCTTGTTAGATTAGCCATCTCTGTTCATTCCTCCTATTAATTATTCAGTCTTTCTTGGGTTGCTTTTACATCCTTAAGCCATGCGGGAAGCCCATCGGATTCACAACCGTTTAGATTAAAAGTAGTCACAGGCTCTACTTTTGTCTCTGTTTCTTCTGTTTTTTCTAATTGGACATTATTATCAAAATAAAGTACCTTTAACTGTGTTTCAAGTTCTTTTACAGAATACTTTACTTTGTTATCTGAAACTTCCTTTAGAATTTCTGCGGGAAGCATAGAAAACTTAGCTATAATAGCATCTTTTTCCTTATTTTCAATCTTAAGCTTATATTCTCTCAAACTTTCTACTTCTGCGAGAAGTTTATTATACTGATTCTGTAGAGCAGTAAACTGTTCAACAGTAACCCCCTTCTTAGAACCAGCTGCATCAGAACCCTGAACATCACTAGCTACAGCATCAATAATTTCCTGCTGTTCTTCTACAGCAGCCTGAATTGTTTCTTGAGCCTCTAAAGCACTTTCTGCAGTTGCTAGAGCTGCTTCAGCTTCAGCTATAGCTTCAGCATCACCAGATGCCTGTGCTGCTGCAAGAGCTGCCTCTGCATCTGTAACCGCACCCTTGGCTGTCTCTGTATCTGCTGTAGTTGCATCAGTGATAGCCTGTCCTTCAACCTGAGCTACATCACCTTCAATAGTTCCTGCGGTTGCGCTTGTTGCGATTGCAGTAATCTCAGTTACTGGATTATTAGTGTCTTCAGTACCCTGAGTATCACCAGTTCCAGCGCCTTCACCATTTCCAGCACCAGCTCCAGAACCACTTTCATTACCTGTTCCAGTTCCTTCAGTACCAGTTCCAGAACCACTTTCAGCACCAGTGCCTTCAGTTCCAGTTCCTGTTCCTTCAGTACCACCTGTACCGGTTCCTTCAGTTCCAGAACCTTCTGTACCGCCAGTTCCTTCAGCACCACCTTCACCAGTTCCAGCACCTTCTCCTCCAGCGCCGCCTTCGCCACCTTCACCGTCAAACTGTGTAGGTGGAAGATTGAACTTAGGATCTTCTGCTACATTCTGCTTTATATCTTTCTGCATTATAGATCCTCCTTTTTTAGCAAATTCTACTTGTCTAATCATTTCCTTTAATTCACTGATAAAACTTTTTGAATCTTTTGTAAATGAAGTAGAAACGTTAGGAGATGTTACAGAACTTCCTTCAAAGCAAGGTTCTACATCATTTCCTAAAATGCACAGTTTAGTTATGTTAGCATCATTTATAATAAAAAATTCAATACCTTTATCATTAGTTGCCCAATGTCCATCAAGAGTGTCATTGTCTAATTCCATTGAATGCGGTCTACCTTCTTTTAAAGGAAGCCTAGCCTCTTCAAACTGACCAGCCCATAAATAACAAGTTGTCATTAGATATTCTCTAACAATTTCTTTGCCAAAATCATCTGTATCAGTAAACTTCTGAAACCAAACAGGTGCATCAAGAGGAACAAAACCGTAAGGCTTAGTCATACATTCGAACTTGAAATCATCATAATCCCAAGTTATTTTCTCACCATGATCTCTAAAATCTCCAACATCTTCTCTATAATATCCAACAATTGGAGCTCCGCGGAGAGTCTTACCCATACTCTCCGCAGTCTCACGTGATATAAAAGATCCATTTCGATTTTCACCAGTATATAATACCTTTACTTCACCTTTCTGAATAAAGGGTGAAATATCACTAGTTTGAAGATTTATGAACTCAGGCGAGTCAATAGTCGCAACTGATTTATTCATAGTTTTTCTCCTTACTTGATTAATTTCTATTATATTTTCAATTCTATCTTAAAAACTTTTAAATAATTTGTCCGAATTTTTTAAAAAATTTTTAAGCATTTCCTTTACTCTCTTTGTTTGCGGCGGTCTTCTCAGATGTAGGCTCGCCCTTTTCTTCGTTAGTTGGACGTCCTGCCTTATCTGACTTAGGAGCATTACCTCCACTATTTGCATTCGCGCCATTATTACCGGCGCCCGCATTCTTATCCTTACCGCTTACTGTTGAAGACATCTGAGGTGGCTGTAGTAAATCACCAAGATGTAAAATTTCATTTTCAAATTTAAGAGTATATAGAATAAGACTTTGAGATTGACCAAGAGCAATTTGTGATAATAATTTACCATGACCAAGCTGCATCTGCTCTTTATACAACTTTGATAGTTCTTTATAGTTATACCAAGTGGTTAATAAGAAATCAAATCTGAAATAATATTTTACTTTTTCAAACTTCTTTTTATCATTTGCTTTTGTTGTGCCTTTATTGAATACAACATTTAAAACATCATTATAAAAGTCTTGTAACTGTAAAATTAAATCCATTAATGAAGACTCATCATTAATGATAGATTTTTCAAGAGCAACACTATTATCAGCATTAAATAATTGTTGCGCGGTACCCATTTCATTGAATACACCACGTTCAACTTTTTCAAGTTCATCATCTCCATTATTAGATCTAGAGTCTAATAAACTTTCAACATTAACGTCCGCGAGTGTTGTTAAAACATCCACACCAATAGCCTTGCCAAGCATGCTAACCGCATTATTATGAATCTCTTTTGATTCCTCTAAGCTAAATATCATATCACCATTCTTATTAAGCGGAAGATGCTGAATAATTAACTTTAATAATAATTGTTGCATTCTCTTCAGATCAATTTCTTTAGCCACACCTAAATCGATAATAACTGGGATTACTGCAATGAACGGAGGCCATTCCCCATTACCCATAGTAAAACGTACTGTTTTGGTTACATCCATCGCAAACCAGCTACTTTTCTTATTTGTTGAATCTGGCGGAAGCGTGCCATTTTTCCATTTCTTATATGCTTCGCCGAATTCCTCTGGGAACATTTTAAGAACTCTTTGTCTAACTCCTTCATCTTTAAAGTTATTTTCAAAGAATCTAAGGTCGAATTCTATAACAGACCTATTCCCAACTGATATAAATGATTGTCTACAAAATGGAATTGGTAATTCTTGAACAACAATTCTATCTTTAGTATCATTTAAATATCCATAATAAACACCGTTTAACAAAACCTTCTTAAAGGTCTCCGCACCAAACTTCTTAATACTTGAATCATCAAGATACTTTAAAACCTTAAAGAAGTCTGATTTTACTTTTTCAGCTTTTGCACCGTCTTCGCAACAAGGTGTTACAAACCAATCATATCTATATAGATTTGCTAAATAATCAATAAGTCTTTTATAAATACCACTAACCCTATAAAAGAAATTAGAGATTTCTCTCAGCTTATCATAATCTAAATTAGCAATAGCCTTTAAAACATATTCTTTTTTACCTAAGTTTGGATTAGCTCTCTCAAATTGACCAATTTCTAATGCTGCATCCGTTAACTTTTGAGCACCGATTCTAATCGTTGAGAAGTCTAACTCAGGTCCAATTTGGTCAGAAGATAATACTTGTTGTCTAGCTTCATTGATTAATCTAAATCTATTTAGACGCTGTTCTATTTCTCTTCTATTATTCATTGAATCTACCTCACTATATTTAATATCCTGCGCGCTTCATTATATAATCATAATTCATTCGACCTTCATCTGTATATGGAATAACAACAAGAGTAATCCCATGTTTCTTGCAATATTCTCTTTTTCTCATATCATTAAATTGCTGTTCACGCAAACCAGCTACCCCGCCAAAATGCGCGATAGCCTCATAATGTTGTTTTCCATTAAACTCTATAAGAAAATCTAAATCTCCTGAATCATCAAACACAGCAAAATCAAAGCGAAGTGGGTTTCCCTTAGCGCTTACCAAACCTGGAAATTCGTATTCTGTTTTAAAGTCAATTCCTGCAAATGTTAATATTTCTTCAATTTTTATTTCTCCACGACTCGCTCTAATTATACTCACCTTCTTTACTTTAATTTCATAATATATCAAAAATCTATGATATATATTTAATATTTTTGTCCTTAATAATTATGTGGGGTAAAGAAACAGAAATTACCTAGACCAAATCTACGTTTCTTATTTCTTAATTCTTCATCTAACTTAATATAATACATTCCATAAGCAAAAGCACTATATTTATCTTTTTTAATTTTCTTATTCTCTCTATCAAGAATAATATTGACACCTTCATTCTTTTGTACTAAATTTGCCATTTGTTCTCTTAAAACAGAGGTTAAAGTAAAAGGCTTTAAAGCTTCAGCTCTTTTATCAGGATTCATTGCGGCACCCATCTTAGAAGCCATTAGCTTATTTTTAGCTTGAACTTCATCTATTAAAAATCTGACCTTACCATTTGCCATTTGCGACTGTACATAAGTATGAATTTCAGTATTCATAGGAGCATTAGCTTTAACTATAAATATTGCATTAGCTTCATGTACATCATTCTTAACGTCTTTATACTGTTCCTTTTCATCATTAACAATACCAAAAGGAAGATATATATCGCCAGTATCTGGATCTACCTGACTCTTAGTCATAAAGTCTATAAGTCCAACACCAAGACCATTACCGTCTATTACGGCTACTTTAGCTTTATATTTATAAAATAATCTCTTAATAGTTACTGCTTGTACTTCAAAGTCTGTTCCTTCAAAACTATAAATATTTACAATAGACTTTAAAGAGGTTTTCTGGTGCGGGGTGACCTTAATCACTACAATCTCTGTCTGGTCACCAAGACGACCAACGTCGACTCCAAGTACATAGTAGGCATCTTTTGCAGATCTCCCGCTAAACTCATACTCAGGCTGTAATAGAACTCTATGTCTATCAAAAGCAGACAAACTAAAGAATGCGGACTCCACATCTCCAGCCCATTCACTTTCATACTCACGCGCGAATGATGCGTCATTGTAAGTTCCTGATAGTCTAAGTTCTTGTACGAAATTCTTACTAATTAAGTTCTCCATAACGGGAATTCTCCAACTACCACCCATACAAAACGCTTTACCGGGTTCTGTAATTTGCTGAACCAATGTTTCAATACATTTGTTATACTTTTTTATTATTAAATAAAAACGGACTATTTCTTAATCTAAATACTTCCAGAACAATCCATGTGCCGTATATTGACGACCTTCTAAACATGCATTTATACTACTTCTACTTTTGAATTGTCCAAAAAATTTTTAAATTCCTTGCGCTTGGAGAGTAACTTTTCAGATACTCTCTACTCTACTTGCTTCGTGCTTAATGCCTTATTCTTATTTCTAAGTTACATTTATGCTTTCGATAGTCTCTGAACCTTCTACTTATTAAGCAGCTTGGCATAGCGTTACACATTTTGTGCCTTCACTATTAGCAATAATTTTCATTATTACACCCTCATTTTGAGGTTCACAAGGTTTTACTTCGCCTATAACTGCGATCAGTCGAGCGAAGGAGTTTTTCCATCCAGCGGTAGTTACATAAGTTAAGGATTTATTTGCGGGTTCCTTTTCATCTCTAGATCCATCTGACAAACGTCTATTAATATTCAGAGTAGGGATTAGAACTTCGTTAAGAATATCCTCGTCAATAAGAATACACTCCTCGATAAGTCCTCCAGTACGACGAGCACCACGGCTCCTCTGAGATGCCGCCAAGATGTCAAGCTCACTACCGTTTTTAAATTTATAAGATAGATCTGCCTTACTTGTCTTAGTTTTACCTCTTGACATATCAAGTTCGTAATTCAATCCTGGAATTAATCTTCTTAATTCCTCAGCCTTCTCTAATGTAATACTAGCGGCCTGATCTTTACCACCCGTACTAACGAATAAGTGAGACCTAGGATATAAGATACATTTAAGCATCAAAACAAGCACAGCCATGAATGATTTGCCCATAGCACGAGGGAATGTGCAATAGACATGATTATGTCGCATAATAACACGCAACATAATTCTTTGATAAAAATATAAGTGGAAGTTTTCTGGATTATCTCGAACTAAAACTTTCTCTATAAAAATATCAGGATAAGCCCGCCAAAAGCTAATATATTGTCTTAAGACAGGCTTAACCGCTTCTATTCTTTCAAGAGTAACATCTTGTTTTATGTTTCGAGGATTTATTTTCAGATTAAGAAGATCAGATAAACCCATAAGATTCGTCCTCTTCTTCCTCTCCCTCAGTATCTTCATCATCTTCACGCTCTGCGTCTATTAATCTTTGTCTTTCTATTTCTTCTAAATATTCACTAATATCTTTGTCACCAAGACTTTCAATTTCTTTATCTTCTTCGATATTTGCGCGCTCTTCTTCTTCTGCACGAAGTTTAAGCATTTTAATAGCATTCTCAATTTGATCTCCAAAACCAAGATCTTTAGTAACAAGAGTGTTGATATAATTATTCATATCTCGAATAGTAAAATCAACTTTATCTTGCGGAATATCTGTAGCATATTGAGGTATGAAACCATCTTGTTCACATATAACAACAAGTTCGCCAATACTTGTTACAGCATCATTTTTATTTTCCTTATTTTGAACCGCAGTAAACTTAGTAGACTTACGCATTGCATCATAAACTCTACTAAGCTTTTGATAAGTTTCAATGTCACCAGCATCAATACATTGATTCATTTTTAAAATTGTTTTACAAATCATCAATAGTGCCTTCTCTGTATCGGGATCGTTAACATCAAAACTATTTGTATATTCTTTGTATGTTGCTTCAAGCTCAATCCATTCTGCGGGCTTGTATAAACGCCCCCACTTCATTGCTAAGTAAATCTTATCTTCTTTAGTTAGTTCTTCTGCGGGATCGGGTAGTTCGTCCTCAGATATAAACTGTTCTTCGTCATAAAAGTTTTCTGCGGCGCCTGAAGGCTTTGCCGCATTCTTTTTGTCCTTCTCCATTGCTATTTTAGGATCAACAGTAAACTTATCTCTGTCTGACTCTTGCTGAGCAACGCTTGTCATTGTTTTATATTCATATTCAGATATTTGCCCATTCTGATATTGCTCCAATAGGTCATTACTAAATGCTTCCTCCTGTTGAGCTATTTCAGCCTTGCGGGCTTCCCTTTCCGCCTTAATCTTTTCGCTATCTGCGAAGCTATATTGGTTCCAGGGATTAAGTTTCATTTTTGCTAAATATTTACCTAAAGCCGCAGCATGGTTAAAACCCTCCGCGCCTTTTTTCGCATAGTCTCTATTAATAGTAATATTCCACTCTTCTTCAAGATATATAACATCCAGTTTTTCTAAAATCCACATATAAGACTCTGGTTTTGTAACATCCACATGAAGCGTTAAACATTTCTTACATATATCTGTTGGAATTCCTTTTCTATCTTTATAGAACTGCTTATCCTGAAGAACGTGACCACATTTTTTACATAATATATCTGCCATTTAATCACTTTCCTTTCTTCTCCCTATACTTCTTGCTTCGACACATTTTACAAATTGAATAAAATCCATCCTTGCTTGTACTATTTTTTGAAAAAAAGTGATGATTGGCTAATTTAATTTGTCCACAACATGAACATTTTTTCCATTGACCTTTCTCTTTTTCTGTATAATACCATTCAAGATAGTCTTGTTCACATTGTTCTGCAATCATTTTTGGTATTTTATTCTTCCAAAGAGATGATATATATTCTTCACTATAAGTAATTTTATGTTTTTCGATTAAATTCTGTCTAATCTTTTCATTTTTTAATCCATCTATTTTCCAAATTATTATATCTAATAAATATTGATTTTCTTCATTATCAAAAACTTTAGTAATTAGTTCATCTAAATGATCCATTTGGTACCACAAATCATCATTTAATTTTCCCCAACTGTCTTCTTTTAATTTAGAATAATTACTTAAAAGAGCTGAAACATGCTGTGTATTACAACAGGATATTAAACCTTTTACAACCACATCTCCTTTATTATTAACACTTACTTCTTCATTTAGATTTAGATGTCCATTTGTAATCTTCGTTAAGTGCATTGACTTAACTACTGGTTTATGAGAAGCTCTAATAATGTATTTATCTTGATGCATTTCAATTATCTGCTTTTTAATTAAATATCTATCTTTACCTCTAGCTTTCTTTAATCTAATCTCTAACTTCGCTATCTCGTCTACTAATTCTTTTAACTCTGGAATTTCGTCTATGTCCTTCTGTGTTATTGGATCTTTTGGAGTAAGAATAATATTCTTATCAAAGTCTGTTATTAAATTATACAGACCATCTTCACCTTGCTCAAAACTACTTGCAAGTCCTTGAAAAGATGTTTCTCGTACATATACGCACCCTTTTAAATGATTGGGGGTTTGAATCATCTTATCTTTCTTTTCTTTTTTATTCATAGCTAATACTATGTAAGTTCCTAAAATATCTAAATAATAAGGTGTTAATTGTTCAGGAGTAGCTGATTCGATAATCTTCTTGACTAATTCATTTCTTTCTTCTGCTGTTTTCAGTGAATAATCAAGAGCAATCTTCGGTTTATCTTTTACTTTTTCAACCCTTGTTTGTAAAGACTTTTCAGATTTTGACATATCATCATCTTCAATTGTTTCTTCTACAAAAGCAAGCGGTTCATCATTATCTTCATCAAGAAGATAATACTCATCATCGAAATCAGTCATTCATTAATCTCCTTTCTTATATTTTCTATTTAAAGTATAACAAAATTTTTTTAACTTGTCAACGAAAAAATGGGGACTATGTCTCCATAGTCCCCTTATATCTCATTATTCAATAATACAATCTGCGCTAGCCACTCCACATTTTGCATCATTATCTAATATATCTTGCGGAAGCTTGCTACGAATCTCCTCAAACTCTTGATCGCCGCCATATGGCTCTGACTTTACTTTATCCATAAACTCAAAGAAAGTGATTTGAGGTATGACATTAATAAGATCCTGAGCCTTTCCCGCAAGCTGCATTGTGTACATACTCTTTAAAACTTCGTCATCAATCTGTGATGCTATATCCTTATAACATTCATTGTAAAACTTCTTAGCATTAAAGAAATTCTGCTCTGCAAATATAGGCTTTCTTTCAAGACATTCTATGTATGTAAAATACTGACCTACCATCATTTCTGCTGTAAATCTCATAATTGAACCATTAAAAGGATTCTTCTTACGACAGAACTTTATAGCATTAATAGATGCAACTGTAGCACCCCACTGACATAAATCATAATTATACTGCGGGATTCCGTTTTCATCCTGTCCTATTCTAGTAATAGAATGTTCAGAACCAGTTCTCCATAAATAAACTGGGTCATTAATAACATTAATTAAGAAAGGTGATCCCTCAATTGTCATACGGATTTTCCAATTTAGCTCACCATCTTCCATCGCGCGAAGCTTAGTAAACCCAATCTCATTCTTTTTTAAGAAATTAACATTATACATTCTACCAAAAACCCAAGGATGTCCAGGATCATTTCTAGGTACCATTCTAATTCCCTTAGGATGATTCTGTACCTCTTGGCAAAAAGGAGCTTGCACTTCAATTATTTCTGGCTTTGTAACGCCCTTAATTAATGACTCAAGAGCAAAAGGTGTTATGAAAATATCATCTGCATCTATAAAAGTAATCCAATCCGTTGTTGCCGCCTCTAAGCATCTCTGTCTTGCTAATCCGGGTCCTGTATTTTTTTCACAATCAAGAATTTTAATATCTAGCTTAGGATAATCTTTAATTAAAAAATCATAATTATCAGATGGATTATCTTTAGCTATAATAATTGAAACATTATCTCTAATTGACTGTATCATAATAGAAGATATACAATCTCTAATATGATCTTCTGCCTTATAAGCAGGAATACCTATTGTAAGTATTTTTTGTGTATTACTCATCTTTTTCTCCTTTTATCTCATATTTTTAAATATCTTCTGAATCACTCCAGCGTTGAAAAAAGTTTAATGTAAGCTCTTCGCCTCGTTTTAATTTATCTATCTTTAAACCATTCTTACGAATTTCATCATTTAAAATATTAATTAGTCTAGTTCTATTTTCAACGTCATTATCTTCTAAAATTTGTCGTTGGTTTTCTTTTATCATCATTTTCATTTGTTCTATAACAATGTTTAAAATCCTAATTTTATCAGTTCGAGAATAAGAGGCGGTACCATTAACTAGTGATTTTTTATCGTTAGCCATATTATTTATCCTCTACTTTCTTGCTCTGCTACAAGAGCTGTCATTCGATCAGTCTTAAAGCCTCTCTCAGTAGTTAAAATTGCAATCATTCTTTCCCTACCATCTACATCATCGCCTAAAGCAATCTGTGCATTGTTTTCTGCTATCATTCGATCAATCTGGTCTATAATTGCCTGAGTAATTAATATTTCTCTTGCTAATTCATCATCAGTTAAATCAGAAAAATCATAATCTGCATTTAACGGAATATTATTACTTTCTGCCATTTTTATCCTCCTTTACATCTTCCTATAAATATTATATAAAAAATTTTTTAAGAAGTCAAGTTTTATATAATAATTATTATGAATTAATTAAATTTATGATATAGTTAGCAAAATAATTAAAAGTTTCTATAATTTGACTAATGTCTTTAAGACTTGCTATTTCACCATTATAATATGATAAATCTATATCTGTCCCGTTTGAACTTATATAATTATCACCTTCCATAAGTATAACTTCATGCGGAGGAAGTTGTATTGTTGTTGTATCAGATTTTGTAAATACTCCTGTTCTTATATTCCAACTTCCGCTTACAGATTCTCCAAGTGATTCAGATATATCAGTACTTATAACATAATCTTGCGCTGTTGAATCTGAGTTATTAGCAACGGTAAGCGTTACAGAACTCACTGCACTTGAAAAAGTAACTATAGGATCAATTGCTAGCTGTGCGGATTTTAATCCACTTATAGTAAGAGGATTATCAGGAGTTACTGTCATTATTGTTTTATCTGCGGTCCATCCAGCATCTATTAAATCGCCATTACCATTAAGTGCAGCAAGATTCCCAGATACTGCACTTAATGGTTTATTAGCTTTTTTAGCAATCATTTCCTCAACAGTCGTAAGTCTAACATTTGTAAAATTTATAGTCATATCTTGATATATAGGCGAGATAACTTCTGCTAAACGACCATCCGCCATTATTAAAAACTCACCAACTACATAGTCTTTAGATGCAGAATCCGTCATTTCAATATTTGTAACTATATCAGAACGCAATGTATTAAATTTACTTTCAGGAAAGCCATGAGCAATTTTTACTAAATTATTATTTTGATCACGTACATTAACACTCATTTTTTCCCTCCTTATGATATAATATATTCATATTCTATTTCAGTTATTTTACCTTCTTGAAACATTAATTGTATTTTTTCTATTGAAATTTTATTATTTTGATAAAGTCTCTTTAAACTTTCAACTAAAGTTCTCATAAAAGCCCCTCCTCAATAAGTTGCATTGTATAATCATCAATGGCTTCGTCAGTTTTAATTTCTTTAATTGATTGTAACAGATAATATTCATCAAATGAAATTTTCCTTGATGTACTTTCCCATAAGTCACCGTCTTGATGAATATCTTTACGCTCCATGAAAGTTGTTGGAGCAATTACCTGAAGTGCTTCGGGTTTCTGTGTACTGTGTTCTGTAAACCAATCTGTCATCTTAAGCACCTCCTTGAGTATTTTGACTTAATGCTCCGAATACCATTGGAGCTGCATTATATGTTTCTCCATAATTTCCGGGACCATAATCTCTCAAATTTATAGCCCTAGGACCATCCAATTTTTGAACTGTTCTATTTCCAAAACGATTGGCAACTCTAATTTCTATAGTTGAAGGATTTTCTGGTGTTCTAAAGAAATCGCCATAAGCAGTTGCATCACTCGCATCCATAGTATCTTCCGGATCTGGCATCCAACCAAAATCTGGTATATTTATTGCTTTCTTTGGAAATCCCCAATTAACATATGAATAATCTATACCAGTATCAACTACATATTCACTTTGACCACTTAAATCGAAGTAATAACCCGGCGATACATATAATCGTCCATAAAGTAATAATGTATAAGGATCAACTGCATTTGCTTGACATGTAATAGGATATAGACTATGAAATACTTTATTAAGTGAAGAACCATCTTGCGTACCATAAAATTGACCACCACCAATTGGCGCATTATTTAATGCCCCATTTACTGCACGAGAATTACCATATCCATAGTAATCGAGCTTTGAATTTTTACTAAATAATGTTAAAAGTTCATTTATTATGTTAATTATTGGACCACCAAAGAATTTAGCACTAGGCATTCCACTTAATATTCTATCTTTCATAGAAGCGAGATTACCAACGCCAGATGGTGCATAAGTTCCACTACCTATAGATTTAATTTTCCAAACATTATTTTCAAGCATACTAATTCCATAAAACATCGGAATCCACATACCATCGTACTCATTACCAAGATGATCCATAAATCCAACAGCTTTATAATTATTATTTACTTTTGTCATAGAAAACATAACATATCTGTCATTACCTCTAATAAACGTATAACTATAAACTTTTGGAATATAAGCAAATGCACCACCTTGATAAGCTGTATTAGCCACATCAGAAGGTGTTCCATCAAGTTTCTTTGTATAATCATCGGGATCAAGATAATAATCAAGAGTTCCATCCGATTTAATCATCGCTGGTACGTTAGCTTCGAGTATCGGATTACCAGCCCATGAACCATAATTAGCTGTATGAGTATTATCGTCAATAGTTAATGGTGTATAGTTTTTATTTGTTTTAATATATTCAATTCTTTGTGTAGGATCGAGTATATTCATATGATCTATAAAGCCCCATATCTCAGGTTCTTCATATGGAGCATCATAATCATCTGTTATATTAATAATTTCATAAAGAGATTTTTGTTCAGAAGTTAATTGATCCCATTCTGCTTGTGTACCAGTAAAAATTGATGTAACATCTGGCTTATTTTTAATATAATCTTTAGATGTATTATCAGTTTGATTCCAATCACTTTGTATTTGAGCCGCAGGAATAGTTGGCTTATCCGTAAGGTCATTATATGATCCTGAGAAATCAGATTTCCCATTCCAAGCAGTTTTATCTGCAAGAGTAACTGTTTGATGGGTATTGTCTTCATTTAAATCCGCTAATTCTGTTGGGATAAAGGGTTTATTACTTAAATCATTATAATTACCACTAAAATTACTTTTCTTATTCCAAGTATCTTTTTCTCCAGTAGTAACTAATGATACATCGGTTCCTCCCTCTACTGGTTGTTTAGATTCATATGTAGTATCTTGTGCGGGAACACCTAACCCAGTAATATCTGATTTTTGAACTGGAGTTACATCAGAAATATGACCTTCCGCACTTACTCCAACTTTATATAAACCATTTTGTACCACGCTACTTATTTTATTACTATCTGAAGCATGGTCATAAGCAGTTTTACCTCTATCACCACGATAAGCGGTACTAGATGATTCACCCAATGGTAATTGACTACTAACTAATTTACCGGTATTATCAAGTTCAGCTACACCACCATTTGCTCCTTTATCTGTTGTAGGAATAGCACCAACTTCTGATGCATTATATGTAGGTTTACTTAACTGTTTAGCCCAACTATAAACATCACTTGCAGGTCTAGCATCAGAAAGTCTAGAATCATTACCCATAACCACTTGTGATGTTGATGCATCACCAGTAGTAGGAATATTCTTTGCTGCAGCGGTACCTAATGATGGAGTGTCCTGAATTTCAGAATAATTATAATTTGGTTTATTTGGTTGTTTAGCCCAATTATATACATCATTTGCTGGACGTGAATTACTAAGTCTTGTATCATTTCCGATTACAACTTCATTGTTAGCAGCATTGCCGCTTACAGGAACATTCTTGCTTGCCGCAGTCCCAAGTGTAGGTTTGTTACTTAAATCATTATAATTGCCACTTGTAGCAACAGTAGCTAAATCATTTACATTAGCTTTTTCACTTAATTTAGAATCAACTGTATCCTTATCATAGTAATTAAGTAATGTTGTTTCAAAAGCGGTTGTAGTTACATAATTCTGTAAAGCGGTACTTAAATCTTGTGTAGTAACATAGTTTGAAAGATCTATTTGGGTATCACCTATTTTCTCCCAACCATGATTAACATAAATATATTCATCATAAATATTTCTTGTTTCTGCACTCTGTTTAAGAACTAAATATATAATATTTGTTTCTCCAACAAGAGGTAGGGATTCAACAACTTCAAAAGAACATTGTTGTATAGCAGAAATTAATCCTTCAACCTCTTCTTTTGTATATGTTTCTGTTTTTAAATAATAATTAATTAAATTATTAACTGTACTATCTATAAAGCCAGCTCCATTGGTTAACTCATTAGTATCTGTTGGTATATGTAATTCCGCATTTGTTTTATTACCAAATAGTTCAACACCATTAATGCTAGGCTTATTTGATAATCCTCTATAATCATCTGTTCCACCGCCTCTTCCGCTTATATCAATCCGAGCGGTCATTGCTCCGTGAGATGTTACGCTAGCATTTCTAAGTCCACGCGGTGTTATATTAACATTTCTATCAACTGCCATTTCTATGAACCTCCTGCTCTTTGTCTACTGTAAATCTCTTATCAGCAATAAAAGTAAAATGCTCATTATCTACTGTAACTAATTCCATTTCATATCTATAATCACCAAAAGCGAAAGGAATAGTATCTTCTGGATTAATAGTTAAAGTAGCCATATTTAATCCAGTATTAATTTCTAATTCTTTAGTTAAAATTTGTTTAGGTGTTCTTAACCTAAAATAAATTTTATCACCTTGTTGTAAATAATAAGTATCTCCATCATAATCAAAAAATTCACTAAGATCAATATAGGCGGTATCTCCTCTAGTTAATGTTATATTATTATATTCATCAATTATTAACATTTAATACCTCCTTATATATGCTTATTCCCAACTATAAATTGCAACACCATCCTGGTCAACAGTACAATTAAGCTGATAAGTTCCTTGAACTGTAGGCGGATCAGGGATTGCCGCAGTTCCTTTTTTAGTGCGCTTCCAAGTTTTTGACCCACTAACTATAACACTTAATGTATATTCATCACCAGTATCAATATCAAAAACCTTACTACCAGATGCAACATCAGTAGGAACAGTAGACAATTCAGAAACATCATTGATTACAAATTCTGTTAATCCATAAGTTTCTTTACCAGATTGCTTTGTTATGCTATAAGCCATAATAATCTCCTTTCAAATTATATTATTTTGATAATAATATTAAAAAATAAAAATAATATTTTAAAGTATTTTGTCCTGATATTAATATATAAATTTGACAATTTAAAAATTTTTTGATATAATTATAATATAAATAAAACAGGAGGATAGTATATGAATGATTCTTTAAAACCATTATTAAATGAATTAGATAATATTATATCTAATGAAAAAGAACGACTACTTGTCAAGAGTACAATAATAAAGTTTTTTAACCATAGCGAAAAAAATTATATAGCTACACCATTTAAAGACTTTTATGATAAGTTAACCAATAGAGAGATACAAGGATTAAATGGTATTATCAAAAAAATACAAAATGAAGGTGATGTATCTTTGTTTAACTTAATTGCGGAAACAGGTATATCGCGCCCAGTATTTACATCTTTATTAACTAAACTTAAAGAGTATAATATGGCGGAAGTCACATCCCGTGGCACTAAGGGGACACATATAAAGTTTTTGAATAGTAACCTCATATGTGGCAAATATCTGGAGGAGAAGAAATGAAGCCCCTCGTGCTAAAAAGCGCCCGCGCATCTCTATTCATTACATTAGGAGTTGGAGTGCTTTTGACCATCGGGAACCCCATTGGACCTTTTCTATTTGCACTTGGACTATTGGCGGTATGTGTAATAAATGACGGACACTTGTTCACTGGCTTATGCGGATATATCCACGATAAAAAATCCTTTAAAGATGGTATGATAGTTCTATTATTAAATCTTGTGTACGGATATATGTTTGGTATATTTCTCTCGATAGCTAACCCCGCATTAAAGGAAGTAGCCATAGAGAAAGTAACAAGTTGGTCTGATATTAGTTTAATAGGTTTCTTTATTCGTTCATTCTTTTGTGGTGTTGTTATGTTCACTGCTGTTGATATGAAGAAGAAAGGAACAATGTTAGGAATTATATATGGAATCCCGCTCTTCATATTCTGTGGCTTCCAACATTCAATAGCAAACATTATCACGTGCGGCGTTGCCAATTCGATCCATTATACAATACCTATAGCTATTGCAGGCAATTGGTTAGGCAGTTATATAACACGAAAGCTTTCTTGATCCATTTATCTTTCTTTATTTTTTAAAAAATTTTTGTTATAATATTTATAGAAAATAAAGAAAGGAAGTGTATAAAATGAGTAAAGAAAGTCACCAGTTTTATTGTACGGAATGTGGAAAAGAAGGTGTGCCTGTTGTTAGGACAGGTAAGGGGAAATGTAGAGAAAAAGGACACTTAAAAAAATTATGGTGCCTTAACTGCAAGAAAGAAACAAATCATGCTGAGATAACAACGTTCTACACAGTTGATATGTTCAATTATGAATTTACAAACGGCAACTTTGTAGATGGTGAAAGAGTTAACTCAGTTGATTCAATGATTAAAAAATATAATAAGGAGAATTAATATGGATACTATTAAAATTTTACATTTAGATAATTTTGAAATATATAAAAGAAAAACCTATCTAGTTGTAGGCAAAGAAGAGGACAGTTATGCATATAGAACTATTGTTACATTAAGAACATCCGAGGGCAGGAAATATCGCGGTGAATCTAAAATTACTCATGAGGATGCTAAATATTTTAGTAGCATTGCTGGTTTCCAAATTGCAGAACGTAGAGCTTATATGGAATATCTAAATGAAAGAATTTACTCTATGGAATATACAAAGAGATATTTCAATAGATGCTTAAAGTGGACTATGCTTAGCGATAATCTATCTAATAAAGAAATAAGACGAATGAAGTTTAAGATTGGTGAACTCAGAAAAGCAATCAAAACGGCTCGTAAAGCCCTTACCGCAAATTATAAGAAGATAGATACTATTGTAAAAGATACATGGAAGGCAAAAGATAAAATAAATAAAAGACTTGGGCAAAATACTGAAAATTAAATAAAGTATTTTTATATATATAATGAACTATAAAAAATAAGAAAGGAGAATTCTATATGAAGAATTTTCTTAAAGGTCTAATAGTTGGTTCTATTGGTATAGCTGCAATACAAAACATAGTGCAACTGATTAATGGATGCGGTGACCTGTTGATAAACAAATTATCAATACAAGGATTGAAGGATCAAAAGGCGGTAACACAATTAACAAAAGAAATTGAGGCGCTTGGCACAGAACCTGAACCTATACAAACACAACGTATAGGATTTGCAGTTCCTAGCGATGATTGTGATTGCTATGAAATTGAAGAAGATAAAAAGGCGAGGAAAAAAAGATGACATATTTTTATGACACTTGCGCCCTTTTAAACAAACAATCCGCCGTATTAAACAACTACTTTTATATTAGTAATGTTACATTAAAAGAACTGGAAAACATTAAAACATCAAGCGTAAAAGATGAATTATCAAAATATAATGCTCGAAAAGTAATTAAGCTGTTAGATGAAAACGAAGACAAATACTCTATTATTGACTATGACCAAAAATGGGATATAGAGTTGTCTAATCATACAGTATTAACAGATAACAATGATAGTAAAATTATTTTATGTGCATTAAACGCAAAGGTTCCAGACTTAATATTTTGTACCGATGATTTATGTTGTAAAAGATTAGCTAAGTCTCTTGGACTAACCGTTGAATACATTAAAGACAAAATTGATGATTATAAGGGTTATAGAGAATTAGTTCTGAATACAGAAGAAATGGCTAACTTTTATCAGTATAGATCAGATCAAAGTAAAATATATAAAATACTTGAAAATGAATATGTTGTAATAAAAGATACCGAAAACAATATTGTTGATAAGTTTAAATCAGTTGATGGAGAACTTACAGAAGTAGGATTCCCTAAATTTGAAAGCAAAATGTTTGGTACTATAAAACCAAAAGACACTTATCAAATGTTGGCTATGGATTCATTGAAGTCAAATAAGATTACTATGTTATCAGGACCTGCGGGAACCGGTAAGAGCTTCTTAGCTTGGGGTTATATGATGCAAGCCCTAGAAAGACAAATTATAGATAAAATAATTATCGTATGTAACCCTATCGCAACTAGAGGCGCCGCAAAATTAGGCTTCTATCCCGGAGACAAAAACACAAAACTATTAGATTGTCAAATTGGTAATTTCCTTGAAAGTAAATTTGGTGATAAGTTAATGGTTGAAAACATGATTAATCAAGGTAAAATAGTTTTAATGCCTCTTGCAGATATTAGAGGCTATGATACATCAGGCATGAATGCTTGTATCTATATGACAGAATCACAAAATACAGATATAGATTTAATGAAATTAATTCTACAGAGATGTGGAGATGATTGTAGAGTTATTATTGAAGGTGACTATTGTACTCAGGTTGATGCTTCGCTTTACAATGGTATGAATAATGGTATGAAAAGAGCATCAGAAGTGTTTAGAGGACATAAGTGCTATGGTCAAATAAATTTAAATACTATCTGGAGAAGTGAAATAGCAGAAATTGCAGAAAAAATGTAAAAACTAAATATGTTTAAATATCCAAAGCCCTGAGCGGAACCGAACGTAAATTCGATTTCAAAACAGGTCTTTGGATTTTTTTATCTAAAAATATGAAAGGAGAAAGTGATATGGCAAAAACAACAATCAAAGAAAGAATTGCAAAATTAATTGACCTTAAGTCAATACTAACTATGCTATTAGTATGTACACTTATCTTTCTTGTAATTTTCTTTTCTGTCAAAAATTACACATTAGATGAGAATTTATTTAATCTTTTCAGTAATGTATTAACCATGACTGTTACATATTTCTTTGTTCGTAAGACCAATCCAACAGAACAGGAGGAAAAGAAGAATGAATAAATTTACACAGTTAGAAGCTTATAATCATTATAAAAATGAATATGACATTGGCTCTATTTATGTTTGGGGCTTTAATGATGGTACTATCATATCAAAGAAAACAATAGATAAAGCTTATAATGATTATCATTCAAGTCGATATGATAGGGAATATTACGATAATAAATTAAAAGAGGGCGAAGGAAAGAATGGCGCTGACTGTTCTGGCGCTCATTATTTATTATCTGGTTATGACACAACTGCAGATGGTTATTACAAAAGATGTACTAAAAAAGGTAAAATTGATTCTATGCCAAAAGATAAGCTATGTCTTCTTTTTGTGTATAGTGACACTTCATTGCGGATGGTGCATACTGGTGCTTATCTACCAGGACTTGGCGCGTTCCACATGGCAAGCTCCGCACGCAATGCAGTTATTGAAAATTTAAAGAATCGTGGTTGGACACATTGGGGATATGCAGATTTTATATCAGACTATGATACTTATAGTTTTGATCCATCTCCTAAGCCACCAGTTCCACCAACACCTCCAGTTCCACCTTATAGAGAATATACTCAAGATGATTTTATAGTCGATGTTTGTACTATTTTAAAAGTTAAAAATCCTAAAGAAGCTTTTGAAAAAACTATTACTATTTCAAGAGACAGTAACAATAAAAATGCATTGGTTACCCCTTTAGAGAGATATATGAAAGCTCTTGAGTATTATAGTGGAGACATAGAAGAAGACAAAGGTAAAACCCCTATTTTTGGATCTGGTATGGAAAAAGCGATTAAGCAATATCAAAAGGAAATAGTTAGAGCTTCTGAAAAAAATCAAGATGGTATTATTACTAAGAAGCAAGCTACTTGGAAGAAATTATTAGGATTATCTTAAAATTGATGGAGAGCATAAGCTCTCCATCTTTTTTTTTGTTCCCGATTTTTACAGAATAATTGACATTTTATAAAATTTATTATATAATAGTTATAGAAAATGGAAAGAAAGGATAATTGTTATGATAAAAATATATACAGATGGTTCCGCAAGAAAGAATGGTAAAGAGTGTGGATATGGCGTCGTAGTGCTTGAAGACCGCTGGATTCCTGAACTTGAAGAAGAGTGTACTATCTTGCTTCGTAATATCTCAGAATCTTGTGAAGATAGCACGAACAATAGAGAAGAAATAAAAGCAATTCTCAAAGCTTATGAATATATACATGATTATAACTTGCAGAAAGTTGTGATTTGCTCTGACTCTGCCTATTGTGTTAATATGATTAATGAATGGATAGATAATTGGGCAAAGAACGGCTGGCGCAAGTATGATAATAAAGAAATTCAAAATCTTGATTTAGTTAAAAAGTTATATGAATACAAACATCTAAATAGTGAGGTTATTGTCAAAAAAGTTGAAGGTCACGCTAACGATATAGGTAATGAAATGGCAGATGCTCTTGCAACAAACGATATGAAGAAATTTGACAAATTAAAAAATTTTATTTATAATGGTATGCAAGAAAGTTTTAAAAAATTAATTGCACATAGAAATCAAACTTATATTAATTTAAACAACATAGAAGAATGGGCAGAATATTTTGAAGAAAGAAATATTAATGAAAAAATAGAAAGAATAAAGGAGATATTAAATGGCAGCGAAACTATATGATGAAAAAAGTATTGAATCATTAAGCCCGCTTGAATTTACTCGTCTGCGTCCCGGAGTTTATGCTGGTGATACGACTTATTCAACTCAGCTATTGGTAGAGATATTTTCTAATGCTGTTGATGAATTTAATGCTGGTCATGGCAATGTAATTGATGTAATTATTGATAAAGATGTTGTTAGTGTTCAAGATTATGGACAAGGCTTTATCTGTAATAACGTGCGGGAAGATGGCAAAACAATCCTTGAGGCTGCATTCAGCGTACTTAATACTTCAGGTAAATATCGTGAAGATGGTAGTTATGAAGGAACCTCACTTGGTTCATTCGGTATTGGTTCTAAAATAACTACATTCTTATCTCACTGGTTAACAGTATGGACTTGGAGAGATAATAAGTTTGAACAAATAGTTTTTAATGAAGGAGTGTTTAAAGCAAGAGAAAGTACACCTCATGGTCCAGATACAGAGATAGAGCATGGAACTAGAGTAATGTGGAAACCTTCAGAAGAATTTTTTACTCATACAGAAGTTGAACTTCCAAAAGTAAAATCTTTATTTAAGACTGTTAGTTGTCTTTGTCCCGGTTTAACTATTAACTTAAAAGTTAATGGAGAAATAGAAAAATATTATTCAGAGAATGGTCTTAGCGATTTAGTTGATGATGCTGTTGGAGATAAAGAAATTATTAATAATAGATTAGTTATTAATAATGCAGAAGATAAGTATAGATTTAATATGGTTATGACTTATACGTCTAATTACTCTGGTACAATAGTTCCTTATGTCAACACAGGTTTAACTGATACTGGAGCACATATTACACAGCTCAAGACTTGTTTAACAAGAGAGTTTAATAAGTATTTAAGAGAAAAAAAGATATTAAAAGATAAAGATGAAAATTTAACAGGTGATGATATACAAGAAGGTTTATATATTGTATTTAATTATACAGCACCTAATGTTAAATATGATGCTCAGGTTAAATCAAGAGTAACAGGTATTGAGACAAAATTTGAGACACAGAGTTTTATTGAAGGTCTTCTTGATTGGCTTGAAATAAATGAGAAAGATGTTAAGTTAATTGCGGACAAGGCTCTTAACGCCCGTAAGGCTCGTGAAGCAGCTAAAAAGGCTAGAGATGCTGCTCGTCAGACTCAGATTAAGAAGAAAGATGCTTTCCTTGAGTTCGATAATAAGTTAACTGATTGTTCTTCAGATGACAGAGAGAATTGTGAAATATATATTATCGAGGGAGACAGCGCTGGTGGTAATATGAAGATTGCTCGTAACAAGCAATATCAGGCAGTCCTTCCTTTAAGAGGTAAGCTACTTAATGTTGAAAAGGCAACTCTTGATAAGATAATGAAGAACAATGAGATTAAATCAATGATTCTTGCTTTTGGTCTTCAAGCACAAGGAAATAAACTTATCTTTAAAAAAGAAGATTTAAGATATGGTAAGATTATTATAATGACTGATGCGGACGTTGATGGTGCCCATATATCTATATTAATGCTTACCTTCCTCTGGAGATTCTGTCCGGAACTAATAGAGCAAGGATATGTTTATCTGGGAGTTCCGCCACTTTATAGAATCACAACCAACAAAGACCGTATTTATCTTAAAGATGATGCAGCTCTTGTTGAATATAAAAAACTGAATGTTGGCAAGAAGTTCCAGGTTAATCGTATGAAAGGTCTTGGTGAAATGGATCCTGACGAGACAGAAGCTACACTGATCCATCCTGAGACAAGAATTATTAGACAAGTAACAGTAAATGATGTTAAAGCTGTAGACACTATTATTTCTCAGCTAATGGGAGATAATGCAATATACAGAAAGAAACTTTTAAAAGAACACGGTCACGAAGCTAGATATACACAGGAGTAAAGATATGACACAATTAAACACAGTAGATATATGTGATGCTTTTTTTGATAGTAGTTTGGAATATGGTGTTGCAGTTAGTACAGACAGAGCGTTACCTGACGCTCTGAATGGCTTAAAGCCAGTTCATAAGAGAATCTTATATTCTATGTATAAAGAAGGAAGATTCTTTAATAAAGCCCACGTTAAGTGTGCAAAGATAGTCGGAGACGTAATGGGTGACTTCCATCCTCATGGTGATAGTTCAATCTATGAAGCTTTAGTTAGATTAGCACAAGAATGGGTTATGCGTTATCCGCTTATAGACTGGCATGGCAACAAAGGTAATAGGCAGGGCGATGGCGCTGCTGCCATGCGTTATACAGAATCAAGATTGGCTAAGATAGCAGAAGATGGAATGCTTGCAGGATTAGATAAGAACAATGTTCCTATGTCAAGGAATTATGATAACACATTAGATGAACCTACAACATTACCTTCAATCTTTCCTAATCTTTTATGTAACCCTAATGATGGTATAGCTTATGGTATGGCATGTTGCTGGCTTCCGCATAATCTTTGTGAAGTAGCAGAAGCTATCTATGCGGTAATGCGCGGGGAAGAGCCTATGCTTCCTGGTCCTGATTTCCCTACTGGTGGAGTTATCTTAAATGCAAAAGATATTCCAGCTATAATGAAAACTGGTCATGGTACAATTCGTTACCGTGCTAAATATGAAATAAAGAAAAATGAGATTATTTTTTATGATCTTCCTTATGGAAAGAATATAGAAGATTTGATTGGACAGTTAAAGGATGCCGCAAGAGGATTTGATGAAAAGAAGAAAGAAATTAAAAAGATTGAAGGTATCACTGGTATAAGAGATGATAGCGATAAGACAGCTTATCGCATTGCTGTTAAATGTAGTGGGAACCCTGAGTCAATAGCTCAGCAGATCTTTGCTCATGGTAAGATTTCACTTCAAACAACTATCTCTTATAACCAAACAGCTATTGTAAATAAGAGACCTGTTGAATTAAATCTTAAAGATTGTATTGATATTTATCTTGAACATAATAAAGATTGTTTAAAGAAAGAATTAGAGTTTGATATTGCAAAAGCAAAAGATAGATTAGAAATTGTTGAAGGTTTATTAAAAGCTCTCGCATCTATCGATGATATCATTGCTCTAATCCGCGGGAGTGAGTCTTCAAGCGCCGCTAAGGAAGCTCTGATTGCAAAGTACCAGTTTACTGAGAATCAGGCTAAAGCTATTCTTGCTATGAGATTATCATCATTAGCAAAGTTAGAAGGCGTTGAACTTGAGAACGAAAAGATAGACCTTATTGGAAAGCTTGCTCAGTGGAATGACACTTTGAATAGTGAAGAACTTCAGTTAGCTGTAATTAAGACTAGACTTGAAGCTATCGTTAAGAAATATGGAGACAAGAGAAGAACTGAGTTAACTCATATTGAAATAAAGAAAGAAGAGAAAGAGATTGAAGCCGTAGTTCCTCAGGACGTAATGGTTGTTATGTCACAGAGCGGCAATGTTAAGAGGATTCCACTGTCTGCATATAAGGTGCAGAAGAGAAATGGCAAGGGAGTTAAGAACCTTGATGAAGCAACTCTTGCACTTGTATCAACTAATACGGTTAATGCTCTTATGGTATTTACAGATAAGGGAAAGATGTATCGTCTATTAGTAGATAGCATTCCAGAGGGTACAAACGCATCTAAGGGTGTAAATGTAGCTTCTATCTTAAAGATGGATAGTGATGAAAAAGTAATTGCAACATCTTCACTCTACCGTAATACAAAAGCACAGTATGCAGTATTTTTCACAAAAAATGGTTTAATAAAGAAAACTTCATTAGAAGAATATGCGTCTGTGAAAAAAACTACAGGAATTATTGCAATTAAGTTTAAAGAGAGTGATAGCTTAGCACATGTTACATTCCTTGATGATGAAGACGTTGTTGTAATCACAAAGGGCGGAATGGCAATCCACTTTGAAACTAAGAATATTGCGGCGACCGGTAGAGCGACATCAGGCGTAAAGGCTATCGGATTATACGATGGCGATGAAGTATTAACAGGTCTACCTATCCATAAGACAGATGACTCTATAGCTATCATAACCGAGAATGGTCTTGGTAAGCTGATTGCACAGAAGGAAGTTCCATCACAAGGCAGGGGCGGAAAAGGCATTAAGATCTCGTCACATAACATTGTTGGTGCCGAGATGGTTTCCGCCGATGATGACTTATTAGTATTAGGTCGTCCTAACTCAATCTGTATCAGTGCTAAGGATATGCCTACTCTTGGCAAGATAGCTCAAGGGAATATAGTAATCAATGGTAGTAAGCCTTACAAAGTATGTAAATTATAATAGAGATAGCGAGATCTTAGGATCTCGCTATTGATTTTTTTAAAAATTTTTGTTATAATATATTTAGAAAATGAAAGAAAGGAAAATTGAAAAATGTCAGCTTGGTCAGAGATAAAGCAGAAGATTGACGAAACTATTGACACACTTAACAAGTGGCAAGAAGCTTACGATAATGGAAGTCCCCTCGTATCAGACAAACAATATGATGACTTGTATTTTGAATTGGTTAGAATGGAAAATAAGAGCGGATACATTCGTAATGATTCACCAACAATGAAAGTTGTGTGGCTTGCTAAAGAAGGCTTGGAAAAGGTAGAACATAGTCATCCGATGCTGAGTCTAAATAAGACAAAAGAAATCTCAGATGTAGAAAATTTTGTCGGCAATTCTGATTGGATTGCCATGGCAAAGATGGACGGATTAACCTGTTCTCTTCGTTATGAAGATGGTAGGCTCGTAAAAGCCGAAACCCGCGGGAATGGTTTTGTAGGAGAAGATATAACACATAATGCTCTTATAGTTGATAACATTCCCAATAGAATTGACGCTGCTGGCGTTATCGTGGTAGATGGTGAGATCATCTGTGACACAGAAACTTTCAAAGAATTTGAAGAGGATTATGCTACTACAAGAAACTTTGCAGCTGGCTCTATTCGTCTTTTAGATCCCAAAGAATGTGCTAAAAGAAAGCTAAAATTTATCGCTTGGGATTGTATTGAAGGTATTGATCTACCCAAATTAAATAATAAACTACAACAATTAATATTATTAGGATTTGATGTAGTACCATTTACTATTATGGATTCTATTAAAGAACAAATTGAATCAATTAAACGATGGTGTCAAGAGTGCCATTATCCTATTGATGGTGTTGTATTTAAATTTAATGATATAGCAGAATACAATAGCAAAGGTAGAACGGCACATCATTTTCTTGGCGGGCTTGCCTATAAGTTCTATGATGAAGAGTACGAAACAAAACTGATTGACATCGATTATGATGTATCTAGAAATGGTTTGCTAACGCCAGTTGCAGTATTTGAACCTGTGGTTATTGACGGAACAACATGCACTCGAGCTAGTTTACATAATATGAGTGTAATGGAGGAAACATTGGGCGATCCTTATTATGGTCAAAAACTTTGGATATATAAAGCTAATCAGATTATTCCTCAGGTATCAAGAGCAGAAGTCAGAACATATCCTCAGATAGTTAGGTCAGGTAGAGGTTGCTTAACAGAAGAGTTTATCTTCTGTCCGATATGCGGGAGTATAGCAGAACGTAAGACCTCAGCCGCAGGAGTAACGGTTTTATATTGTCCTAACGAGAAATGTCCTGGCAAGTTAGCACAACAGATTGACCACTATTGTAGCAACAAAGGGTTAGAGATAAAAGGATTGTCAAGGAAGACTATTGAGAAACTTATTGATTGGGGATGGGTAAACTCAATCAAAGACATTTATAATCTTAGCCAGTATAAGAAAGAGTGGAGTGCTAAAGAAGGTTTTGGTGCTGTATCTGTCGGAAAAGTGTTAGATGCTATTGAAGCATCTAAGAAAGATGTAAGTTTGGCTTCTTTCATCGCGGCGATGGGTATTCCACTTATCGGAACTAACGCGGCAAAGAGTATAGCCGGACAATTTAAATCTTGGGACAAATTTGTTCAAGGAATAGAAGATAAATTTGATTTTAACTGTCTCTTCAATTTTGGTCCTGAGATGTCTAAGAGTCTACTTGAATTTGACTATACCGAAATGAAGGAGATTGCACAGTTGCTCCAATTTAAAGATGAAGTTGAAAGCACAGAGAAAAAGATATATGAAGGTTTAACATTCTGTGTGACCGGTAAAGTGGCTCATTGGAAAAATAGAGATGAACTGAAAGCTTATATAACAAACAGAGGCGGGAAGGTCACAGACTCCGTAACGTCTAAAACAAATTATCTTATCAATAATGATATTAATAGCACTTCCGCAAAGAATAAAAAGGCTAAAGAATTAAACATACCTATATTAACAGAAGGAGATTTCTTAAAACTTTATGAATGAAAAACTAAAGTCAATTGCTCGTGAAGTAATTGAAATTGAAAACACAATAAACGAACATCCAGAGAGACAGGAAGCTCTTACTAAGAAGTTAGATAAAATTATGCAAAAACTAACAATGGAAGAAATGTTTTTGATGGATGAGTATATTATGCTAGAGCAAGGTAAAGTTGGTTGATTTTTTAAAAAATTTTTGATAAAATATTTATAGAAAAAATTAATAAAAGAAAATTTCATTTTCTTTCATTATAAAAAATATTTAAAATTAAAGGAGAAAAAAACAATGTTAAAGGAAAATTCAAAACTCGTATGGCAGTATCTTAAGAACAATGCAGGAAATGAAACAATTACACTTGATGACATCGCAGAGGCTACAGGTCTTACAACTAAGCAGGTAAATGGTTGCGTACTTGGTCTTCAGAGAGCAACAGAGAAAAAGCCCGCTTATGCATATCGTACACCGGGTGAGATCGTAAAGGAAGATGGAACAAAGAAGGCAGTTAAGTTCATCGCCCTTACAGATGAGGGACTTGCACTTGATCCTGATGCAGAGTAATTAAATAATTACTTATAGATTGAGGGGACTTGTGTCCCCTCCTTTCTTATAGGAGGGAAAAATGCCACCAATCATAATGATAATATTATCTGTAATATTGATTGGTTGCTTTATAGGTGCTATAGTTTTTTATTTAAAGGCACGAACAATAACTTTAGTTGGAAAAGAAAAACAAGAAAATTTAAATAAAGAGATACATCGCTTAACAAATTATAAAAGTGAAATAGTAAATGACATTAGAGAAAAAAGAATAGAATTGTCTAAAGAATTTGATGACTATAAAGCGTATATCAATTTACAGAAAGAAAATATAGAAAAAGATTTTGATAATTATAAAGAAACCTTACAAGAGGACCATGACTCTATAAAGGAATCTTTAGATGAAGATATAGCTACCGCACAAGAAGAACTATCTAAACTGCGGGCAAGCTTGCGTGCAGGCGCCGAAGCATCAGCTCGCGCACGCGCCGAAAGAGAAAAGAAAGAGTTCTATAAGCTCCATGTAGATTCCGCAGATTTAGATGATATTATGCTATTGGAGAATCTAAAATATAAGTTTAGTAATCCGGTAATATTATCTAAACTTATCTGGTCTCAGTACTTCTTAACTGAAGCTAACTCATTAGCAAGAAGAGTTGTTGGAGAAAAGAAAACTTGTGGTATCTATAAAATAACCAATGTAAATACAGAAGAATGTTATATCGGACAGAGTGTAGATATAGCAGAAAGATGGAAGTCTCATATCAAATGTGGACTTGGTATTGAAGCATCTTCTACTAATAAATTATATAATGCTATGCAACGTATTGGTGTTTGGAACTTTACTTTTGAAGTAATTGAAGAATGTTCAAAAGACCAACTAGATGAAAAAGAAAAACAATGGATTGATTTTTATAACTCAAAAGAATTGGGCTATAATCGGCAGAAAGGGAACAATTAATGAAAGTAGAAAATTTAAAGGTTTATGATATTCTTGAGTGTTTTAAGGCAGCTGGCTATCCAATGAGAACCGAGATTGAAAATTCAGATCACTTAGAAGAAAAAGATTTAAAGAGAGCTTTTAATCTCGTTAAAGCTTCAAATGGTAATGGAGCACACGGTCAGTTCTTAACGGGTATCAGAGTTAACTTTGATTTAACCTGTTCTAATAAGATGTGGGTTGAGGCAGAGCGTTACCGCTTTTTAGAGTTTGTCTCAAGTCAGTCTACAATGCACAGAATAACAAAGTTCGATATTAAATCACAATGTAATGAATATGTTGATGATAGAATTATTGCTATTGTGCAAGAAAAAGTTGATGCTTATAATGCGGATCCCACTCCGGAGAAATATCTAGCTATACTCTATAATATTCCATCTGGATTTGAGTTAACAGCTAGAATGACTACCAATTACCGCTGTTTATTAAATATCTATATTCAGCGCCATGACCACAGACTTCCTGAATGGAGAAAATTATGTAAATATATCAAGGATAATTTACCTTTCTTTGATTTCTTTATTAAAGCCTATACTCAAGAAGGATATGATGAAGCGTTAGAAGCCGTTGCAGAAGATGAGGCTATTGGATTCACTGATTGATTTTTTATAAAAATTTTGTTATAATTATTATAGAAAATGAGAAAGGAAATAAGTTATGACAAATAAAGAAGCTTTTATTAAAATCATTCAAAGAGAAATATTTGATAATGCAGATGTTTATGCAGAGAACTATGATGAAGATCTTGCATTTATGAAGGCTGAAAAATTTTGGAGTGATTTCTTAGCTAAGGAGCAAGAAAAACCCATGCCAGAGAAATCTACGGCACTTCTTACTTTTATGCAAGAGAATAAAGAGAAATATAACAATCTTTTTACGTCAGCGGCAATCGCTACAGAAATGGGCATCTCAGGTAAATCTGTTGGAGGTTCGATGAGATCTCTTGTATCCAAGGGTTATGTTACGAAACTTGCGGGTACCCCTGTGGTTTATCAATTGACAAATTAAAAAATTTTTGATATAATATTTATAGAAAGTTAAAATTAAATAAAATAAATTAAGGAGAAAAGAAATGAGAAAGAATAAAAACAGCGTTACAGTTATCGGAAGAATTTTTGAACACACACTTGAAAAGAAAGTATCTAAGAAAACAGGTATTGACTACATTGGTGGTAAGATCAGTGTTGCAGTTGACGAGGAAGGTTTAAATGTAGTTGATGTTAACTTCACATATGTTGCAGAGTTCTATCCTCCAAAGGAAGGTCAGGCACCTAAGAAGAATAAGAATTATCCCATCCTTCAGAACATTATAAATAATGGCAAGACTTGGGCAAAGGATGGTAAGGATGCAGCTACATTAATTAAGCTTGATTCAGCTTCTATTGGAGTTAACAACTTCGTAGGTAACGATGGCAGTATGGTTGCCGCAGCAAGAGTTGAAGGTAGTTTCGTAACTATCCTTACAAAGCTTCCTGATGTTAGTGAAAGAAATGAGTTCTCAGTAGATATGATTATTAACCGTGTAACTTCTATGGAAGATGCAGATGGTAATGATCTTGGTTATAATGAAGTTGCTGGTAGAATTTTTACTTACCAGGGTATGGCAATTCCTGTAACATTTACTGTAAAAGTTAAGGAAGGTAGAGATTACTTTGAGAGTCTTGATGCTTCAAATAACAACCTTATCTATACAAATGTCCGTGGTAAGATTGAGTCTATCACAAAGACAACTCAGGTTGTTGAAGAGTCAGCTTTCGGTGGAAACTCTGTAAAAACAAAGACAACAACTTCAAGAGCATTCATTATTGAAAAGGCTAATCCTGTTCCTTTCGATCTTGGTTCAGAAGATACAATGACTATGGATGAAGTAGCTCAGGCTGTTCAGGCTTATGAAATCCATCTTGCGGAAGTTCAGAAGAGTCACGATGAGTATGTTGCTGGTCAGAGTGCGTCCACTACTGCTGCTACTAAGAACACAGCAGGTCCCACTCCTGCACAGAAAGCACCATTTGCAGGATTTTAATTAAACGAAAGAGAGGATAGCCCATGACGATAGATTTATTATCAATTGAACCCCACAAGGTCTCTAGAGACCTTAGTGGGTATATCATATATATCTATGGTGAAGGTAAAACAGGTAAGACTACTCTCGCCACTCAGGCGGGAACCGCATTGCTTTTAGCTTTTGAAAAAGGTTATAATGCTCTGCCTGGTGTTTATCCCGTAGATATTACATCATGGAAAGATGTAAGAGATATAGTTAAAGAATTAAAGAAAGATGATGTAAAAGCAAAATTCAAATCAGTTATCTTTGATACTGTCGATATTGCCGGAACCCTTTGCGAAAAATGGATTTGTGCTCAGGCTGGTGCTTCTACAATATCAGAAGCTGGTAACTATGGATCTGGTTGGACAAAACTCAAGAGAGAGTTTGAAGATACAGTAAGAACTATTACACAGTTAGGTTATGCTGTTTACTTTATCTCACACGATAAAGATAAGGAGTTCACTCGCAAAGACGGTACAAAATACAATCAGATAGTGCCTACTTGTTCTTCATCTTTTAACAATATCGCAAAGAATGCAGCAGACGTTTATGCATATGCAGAGAAATACACAGATGAGTCCGGACTTGCAAAAGTAAGACTTATTCTGAGATCTGTCGATAATTCAGTTGATACTGGAAGTAGATTTAAATATATTGTTCCTTGCGTTGATATGAGTTATGAAGCATTAAAACAGGCTATTAATGATGCTATTGATAAGGAAGCTGCTGAAAATAATAATCAGTTTGTTACTGATGAAAGAGAGAAAGGCGCAGTACAGAAGTCATATGACTTTGAAGGCTTAATCTCTGAATTCAATGAAATGACAATGGCAATGATGGAAGAAGATCCAGCATATTACCAGCCAAGAATAATTGATATTGTAACAAGAATTCTTGGACCTGGAAAGAAAGTTAATGAAGCTACAATTCAGCAAGTTGAACTGATAGCAGAAATCATTGATGAACTTAAAGGCATTAAGAAATAAATAAATAGGCGTCCAAGATATTGGGCGCCTTTTTTTGACTTTTCATAAAAATTTTGTTATAATATATATAGAAAAATATGAAAAGGAGATTTTAGATGGCTAAAGCAATGGTCAAGTGTCTTTATTGCGGACAGCAGTTTGATAGAAACGCAGAGCCTTGTGTAAAGATAAAAACTCGTTATGCTCATACTGTTTGTGCGGAAAAGCATGAAAGTGAGATTCCGCAAGAGCAAAAAGATCTTCAAGCATTAAAAGATTATATAACGCAGAAGTTTGGAAATTATGCGAATTGGGCATTAGTCAATAAACAAATAAAAAATTATAAAGAAGAAAATAATTATACTTATCGTGGTATTTTAAAAACTTTACAATATTGGTATGATATAAAAAAGAATGATATCTCGAAAGCTAAGGGTGGAATTGGTATTGTTCCATATGTTTATAATCAAGCATTAGATTATTATTATAATTTATATCTTGCTAATCATGTAAATGAAGATAAGGATATAAGTAATTACATACAAGTAAAAGAAATAACAATTAGGTATCCCGAACCTAAAAAGAAACCTATTAAACTTTTTGATGTGGAGGCAATAGAGGAAGATGAAGAGTAAGTATGTAGATGTAGTTGCAATTATTCAAGTATTAGGGGGTATATACACAAACCCGCAAATATTTGATAATACAGATAAGTATCATCTTTTAGATGATGACTTCCCTGAAGCATTCCATAAAATTATCTTTGAAACAATAGCTAACTTACATATGCTTGGTGCGAAGCAGATAACGCCTTCCGCAGTAGAAGATTATCTTGAGCAAAGACCTAAACAGTTAGCGATCTTCAAAGCAAATAAAGGAATTGAATATTTACAAGAGCTATCAGATAAAAGTTTATTATCAACTTTTGATTATTATTATTCTCGAATGAAAAAGTTTACATTGTTAAGAATGTATGATAGTTATGGTATTGACGTTAAATGGTTATATGATCCAGACAATATTCTTGATATAAAAAAGAAACAGCAACAAGAAGATTGGTTAGATAGTGTTGCTATTGAAAAAATAGCTGACACAATAGATGAAAGAGTAGAGCGCATCCGTTCAACTTATGCGGACAACGGATCTGGTGAGAGTGTGCAAGCAGGTGAAGGAGTTCTAGAATTACTCGATTCCCTACGAGAAAATCCAGAAATTGGTTATCCTCTATTCGGACCACTTATTAATACAATCTTACGTGGTGCCAGATTTGGTAAGTTTTATCTTCGTTCTGCGGCGACTGGTGTTGGTAAGACACGTAGTATGATTGCGGATGCTTGTTCGATAGCTTGTGATACAAGATATGATAGTAAAGAAGAAAAATGGATTAACATCGGTAAGGCACAACCTGTAGCATTTATTGCAACAGAGCAGGATCTATCAGAAGTACAAACAATGATGATTGCATTCCTTGCAGATGTAAATGAAGAGCATATCTTGAATGGTGAATATTATGCGGGAGAATGGGAGCGAGTAATCCGTGCAGGAAATATCCTAAAGACAAGCCCGCTGTATGTAGAACAACTTCCTGATTTCTCACTACAAGATATTGAGAACACAATTAAGAGAAATATGAGAGAACATGATGTAAGATACATCTTTCTTGATTATATTCATACATCAATGAAAATTTTGGAAGAGATCACGCGCCGATCAGGCGGCGTCCGCTTAAGAGAAGATAATGTCTTATTTATGATGGCGATTCGTCTTAAAGATATTTGCGTAGAGAATGATGTATTTATCTTATCGGCAACTCAGCTGAATGGCGATTATACGGACACAGATAACTACGATCAGAATCTACTTCGAGGTGCGAAAGCTATTGCAGATAAGGTCGATGCAGGTATGATTATGTTAGAGTCGACAAGCAAAGATATTGAAGCATTAAAGACAGTTATTAACTCAGGTTTTGAAGTTCCAACAATTAAGATTAGCATTTATAAGAATCGTAGAGGTCGTTGGAAGAATATATGGTTATGGTGTAAGGAAGATAGAGGAACTTGTAAAATTATTCCCATTTTTGCAACAAAAATGAATTATGAATTAGTGGAAATTCCAGATACAAAAATAAACTTTAAGGTAGCTTAATATGATAGATAAGGACGAGTTAAAAAATTCTTTAGAAATAGAACAAGTATTTGATTTTGTAGCAGAGCTTGGGGGAGAACCAAAGTGGCTTAGCGATGAAATATTCATCGCTAAGACAATGTGCCACAATCCAATAGGTGAGGGTTCGCAGAAGTTATATTATTATGACAATACTCACCTATTTAAGTGTTTCACTGAATGTTCAGATACATTCGATATTTATCAGTTAATGATAAAATATAAAGCAGTGAATACACATATTCAGTGGACACTCCCGCAGGCTATTAAGTATGTCGCAAATTATTTTGGATTCACAGTTAATATAGAAGAACAAGCTTTTGGTGAAGTTCTAACTGATTGGCAAATTTTTAAGAATTATGATAAACTCACAGAAAATAAAAAACAAAAGCAAGAAATAAAGTTTAAGACGCTTGATAAAAATTTATTACAATATTATCCGCGCCCACATATTATCCCTTGGGAAGAAGATAATATTCCTTATGATATTTATATCGCTAGAGGGATATGTTATGATCCAGTTAATGATGGTATCATTATTCCTCATTATGATATTGATGGAAACTTAATAGGAATTAGAGAAAGAACACTTATTAAGGATAGAGAGGAGTATGGAAAATATCGTCCGGCTATTTTGAGCGGAAAGATGTATAATCACGCCTTAGGCTTTAATCTTTACAATTTGAACAATAGTAAGACAAATATATCAGCTTTAAAGAAAGCATTTGTATTTGAGGGAGAAAAAAGCACATTGCAATATGCAAATTACTTTGGTTTGGAAAATGATTTAAGTGTTGCGGTATGCGGAAGCTCACTGGTGTCCTATCAGGTTCAGTTATTAACTCAACTTGATTGTAGAGAAATTATTATTGCTTTTGATAAACAGTTTAAAGAGATTGGAGATCCCGAATGGGAAAGATGGACAAAGAAGTTAAAAGAAATACATAAGAAGTACGGAGCATCGGTTCAGATAAGTTTTATGTTCGATACAAAGAACTTGTTAGGATATAAAGATTCTCCTACTGATAAAGGAAAAGATGTATTCTTACAGTTATTTGAAGAAAGGATATTTTTGGAATGAACATACAATTAATACATGAACCAATAAAGAACTTTAGTACATTAAAACAAATATTATATAATAGAGGAATAACAACTGAAGAAGAAATGGCTAAATACTTCAGTTTTACAAATAAAGATATAAATGACCCTAGGTTATTTGGTGAAAAACAATTATTAGCAGGAATAAAAGAATTAGCTACAGCTTTAATGATTGGGAAACGAATTCTTGTTATAGTCGATGCTGATTGTGATGGTTTTACCTCTGCAGCTTGTTTAATTAACTTCTGTTATCATTATTTTCCAGTTTCAACTATGATTATGCATTGGTACTTACATGATGGAAAGCAACATGGTTTACAAGATTGTGTTGATATTGCTATGGAGTATGATTTAATCATCTGCCCTGATTCAGCTAGTAACGATGTAGAAGAACATAAGCGTTTAAAAGAAGCTGGCAAGGTAGTTCTTGTATTGGATCACCATGATATTGAAGGAGATTTAAGTCAAGATGCAATTATTATCAACAATCAAGCATCAGACTATCCGAATAAATTTTTATCAGGAGTTGGAGTAACTTGGCAATTTTGCCGGTTTATGGAACAAAAAATGTCTGGAGAAAATAACTATACAGATAAACTTCTTGATTTAGTTGCTCTTGGTAATACAGCAGATATGATGAGCTTAAAGGAAGTAGAAACCAAGTATCTCATAAATAAAGGCTTTGAACCAGATAATGTTGTCAATCCTTTTATTTATGGAATGTGGTGTAAAAATGCTTATAAACTTGGAGATCAAATTACTTCTTGGGGTGCTGCATTCTATATTGCACCATTAGTTAATGCGATAGTAAGAAGTGGCAGTCAAGAGGAAAAAGAACTTGTCTTCCAATCAATGTTAACTATGCGAGCTAATTTGCAAATCCCTTCGACTAAGAGAGGACATAAACCAGGTGAAATGGAAACTATACTGGCAGCCGCATTGAGAACTTGTACTAATGTAAAGAATCATCAAACAAAAGCAGAAAAAGCTGGACTTGAATTACTTGAAAAGAGAATTGAAGATGAATACATGTTAGATCATAAAGTTCTATTATTTAAGATGGAACCTGGACAGATCCACCCTAATATTGCAGGATTGGTAGCTAATAGAATTATGGGCAAATATCAACGACCTGTATGCGTATTAACTCACAATAGTACAGAGAATACTTATGCGGGCTCCGCTCGTGGATGTGATATAACTGGTATCACAGAATTTAAATCTATTTGCGGACAGACCGGTGTTATCGAGTGGGCTGTAGGTCATGAAGGAGCTTTTGGTCTTTGTATAAAAGAAGAGAATATAGAAAAGTTCTTAGAAAAAACAGATGAAATCCTAGCACAGTATCCAGATGAAGCTTGTTATCATGTAGATTATCTCTGGGAAGGAGACCACGCAGATGGACAAATAATTGAAGATATTGCAGGTTATGGATTCCTCTGGGGTAAGGATATGCCAGAGTCTAAGGTTGGAATAAAGAACTTAAAGATAACTAAAGACAATATCAGTTTAAAGAGTGCTGATAAGAATCCTACATTATGTATCACCTTACCTGAATGTGAAATTATAAAGTTTGGATCCTCAAAGGAAGAATATGAATCACTTCGACAAGAAGATGGTTTTACAACTATTAATCTTGTAGGAACTTGTGGTAAGAATGAATGGATGGGCACAGTCACTCCGCAAATTATGTTAGAAGATTATGAGATCGTAAATAGTTCCAAGTATTACTTTTGATTTGATTTTTTATAAAAATTTTGTTATAATATTTTTAGAAAATAAAAGAGGTGAATTATGGAACTAAATGATAAGCAAAAAGATGGTTTAAAATTAGCAATTACTCGCTACAATAATGGAGAAAAATATACAGTTATCGCAGGATACGCTGGTACTGGTAAGACAACTCTAGTTCGTCATATTATTCAAGAACTGGGTATAGATGAAGATTCTGTTTGCCATGCCGCTTTTACAGGTAAGGCAGCAGAAGTGTTAAGAAATAAAGGAAATAAGAATTGTATAACACTGCACAAGTTATTGTTTGATTCTTTCCCTCTCCCTCGTGGTGGTTTTAAACGTGTACCTAAGATGAAGTTGGATTATAAAGTGGTGGTTGTAGATGAGGTGTCAATGGCACCCGCTGAGTTAGTGAATAGGTTGCTGAGTCATGACGTATACGTCTTGTTCCTTGGCGACCCGTTCCAGCTCCCGCCAATAGATAAGAACTCAGATAATCATCTTCTTGATAATCCACATATCTTTCTTGATGAAATTATGAGACAGGAAGCTGAATCAGAAATTATCCAACTTACAATGGCGATTCGAGAAGGTAAACAAATAAATACTTTTGATGGCAAAGATATAAAAATCTTTGAACAAGAGGATCTAAGTACTGGAATGATGGAATGGGCAGACCAGATTATATGCGCCACTAACCGCATGAGATTTGGATTAAATAAACAAATGAGAGAAATCAAGGGGTTTGAAGGAATATATCCCGTTGAAGGAGATAAGCTTATCTGCCTTAGAAATTATTGGGAGACAGGCTCAGAAATAAATGATGATCCAATAGTTAATGGTACTATTGGATATCTTGAAGGCGGGTATGACACTACGATCCAGTATCCTAGGTTTATTGTGAGAGACCCAATTCCTGTATTGTGTGGAAACCTGAGGATTCCTGAACTCAATGATACTTATAAAGATTTAATCTTTGATAAAAAAATGATAGGCGAAGGTGTAAAGACTCTTGAAAGCTTAACTGAATATCAGATACACAAGAATCGTACGGCACCGCCTACGCCTATGGAATTTGCTTATGGATACGCAATAACTTATTGGAAGGCGCAAGGCAGCGAATGGAACAAAGTGTTAATGGTTGAAGAAGATTTTCCTTATGATAGAGAAACTCATGCTCGAGCTATGTATACAGCAGCAACTAGAGCTAGAGATAAACTTGTCTGGATTAAAAATTAATTTTGTTAATTACTGGTCAAAAAGTTATAATTTACTGTTCATAAAATTGATATATAATATCAAAAAAAGGAGCATATAAATATGAGTAAATTAATTGATTTAACTGGACAAGATTTTGGTTTTTGGCATGTAATTGAAAGAGCTGAAAATACTAAAGAAGGTAGAGCGCAATGGTTATGTTTATGTACAAAATGTGGAAAAACTATTAAACCAGTTCAAGGCGCTCATTTAAGGAGTGGTAGAAGCACTGCTTGCACTAGCTGTAGACAGAAAAAAATGGCAGCAGCTACAATTAAAGATGAAACTGGAAAAACGTATGGATTTTTGAAAGTTATAAGACAAGCCACTGAAGAAGAAAAACCTAGACATGATAGAACCGGAATTTATTGGAATTGTACTTGTACTAAATGTGGTAGAGAAAATGTAATTGTATTTGGAGATTATTTAAGAAAAGGAGAAACACAAAGTTGTGGATGTATATCTAGTATCAATGAAAGTAAAATATGTCAAATGCTTGATAATATGAATATTAAATATAAACAGCAACAAAGTTTTGATGATTTAAAATCAAAACAAAGTAACTCTTATAATAACAATTTATTTTTTGATATTGGAGTATATAATGAAGATACATTAATTTATTTAATAGAATATGATGGTATTCAACATTTTGAAAAAGGACATTTTTATGATAGCTATACTAGAACTCATCCCAATGATTTATTAAAAAATGATTATTGTTTTAAACATAATATACCTTTAATTCGTATACCTTTTAATGTAGAATATACTCCAAATGATTTAAAACTTGAAACTACACGATTTTTATTAACAAAAGAAAAAGAAGAACAATATTACGCAACATAATAAAACTTGCGGAAGCTAAGCGGCTTCCGCATTTGACTTTTTATAAAAATTTTGTTATAATATATATAGAAAAATGAAAAAGGAGAAAAAATAGATATGAAGCGCTTTGAGTGTCATTCACACACAATGTATAGTAATATCAGACTTTTAGATTGTATTAACCGCCCCAAACTGTTAGTAGACAGGGCGGTTAGTTTAGGTTTGGCGGGTATTGCAATCACAGACCATGAGTGCCTGTCTGCACATCCTGAAGTCAATATATATTATAATGACGTGATAAAGAAAGAACATCCAGAGTTCAAAGTGGCATTAGGTAATGAGATTTATCTATGTCCTGACAGAAGTAAGGATCAAAGTTTTTATCACTTTATTTTGATTGCAAAAAATAAGATAGGACATCGTGCATTAAGAGAATTATCTTCAACTGCATGGATGAATATCTTTGAGACAAAGAGAATGGAAAGAGTGGTTACAACATATGATGATCTTGATGCAATAGTCAAGAAGTATCCAGGATCTTTGATAGCAACCACCGCTTGTATTGGTGGCGAGGTCTCAAAACAGACATTAGCTCTGATTAATGCGGAAGCTGCAGGTGACACGCGCGCACAGGAAGCCGCACGAAATGATATAGGAAACTTCATATTAAAGTGTAAGGAATGGTTTGGTGAAGATTTTTATATAGAGTGCGCTCCCGCAAACAATCACGAACAGAATATAGTAAATGAAAGATTAAGAAGTATTGCAAAGTTTTTTGGTGTAAAGATGGTTATAGGAACAGATGCACATTATTTAAAGAAAGAAGATAGATATGTGCATAAGGCATATCTTGCATCAAAGAATGGTGAAAGAGAAATTGATAAGTTCTATGAGTTTGCATATCTTCAGTCAGAAGATGAGATTAAAGAGAATCTTAACATCTCAGATATGTATGAAGAGTTATGTGCAAACAGTATAGAGATTTTTAATAAGATAGAAGTTTGGGATATGCGGCATCCGCAACAGATCCCAAAGGTTGAAGTTGAAGATTTTCCTAAAATAATATATGAAATAGAAGTACCTGAAGGGTCAGAAAATGCTTATCCGTCTTCATTTATGACAGATTATCCAACATTATGGAGCATGAGATGTTCTGATGATAAAGTCGAGAGATGTTGGGTAAATAAATGTTTAAATAAGTTAAGAGAGATAAATAAATATAATGAAACTTACTTGTCTCGTCTTGAGGAAGAAGCAAGAGTAAAGAGAATAATTGGTGAAAAACTTCAAACAAATATGTTTTCATATCCTCTGACACTTCAACATTATTGCGATTTATTTTGGAAGTGCGGAAGTATCGTTGGCGCAGGAAGAGGTTCATCTTGTTCAGGTTTGAACCACTATTTATTAGGAATAACTCAGCTTGATCCTATTGAATGGGAGCTTCCATTCTGGAGGTATCTAAATGAAGAAAGAACTGAGTTAGGTGATATCGACTTAGACTTATGTCCTAGTAAACGTCCGCTGATATTAAATGAAATAAAGAAAGAAAGAGGAAAGAACTTCATAGAAGGTACGAGCGCACAGGCTCGCGCAAACTTAGGTTGTACATTGATTGCAACTTTTGGTACAGAAAGTACAAGATCGACAATCTTAACAGCTTGTCGTGGTTATAGAAGTGAAGAATGTCCGCAAGGAATTGACACAGATATAGCAAAGTATCTTTCGTCACTTATCCCTGAGGAGCGTGGATTCGTGTGGCCGCTATCTGATGTTATAAATGGTAATCCAGAGAAAGATAGAAAGCCGATAACATTGTTCCTTGATGAAGTTAACCAGTATCCTGGTTTGTTAACAATTATGCAAGGTATTGAAGGTCTAGTTAATAAACGTTCAAGCCATGCATCAGGTGTTATCTTGTTTGATGAAGATCCATATGAGTTTGGTTGTTTTATGAGAACTCCGAATTGGGAAATTATCACACAGTATGATTTGCATATGGATGAAGCAGTAGGTCTGACAAAGTATGACTTCCTTGTAACAGAAATCCAGGATAAAATAGCAATCACTATTAATCTTCTTCAGAAGTACGGTGAAATAGATAAAGATTTATCTTTAAGAGAAGTTTATGATAAATATCTTAATCCAAATGTTCTTCCTATTGAAGATATGAAATATTGGCAAAGATTTTATAATATGGATGTTATAAATGTCTTCCAATTCGATTCTCCAGTAGGTAAGCAGGCGGCAAAGAAAATTAAACCTATCTCAATTATGGAGTTAGCAGATGCAAATGGTCTGATGCGTCTTATGACAGCAGAAAAAGGCGAAATGACTCCGATGGATAAATATGTTATGTTTAAGAATAACATTGAGTTATGGTATAATGAAATGAGAGAATATGGTTTAACAAAAGAAGAAATGGAAGTTGTTAAGCCTTACTTCTTAAAGTCACATGGAGTTCCGCCAAGTCAGGAGCAAATGATGAAAATGTTAATGGATCCTGATATTTGCGGGTTCACGCTTGCGGAAGCCAATACCGCACGTAAGATTGTTGGTAAGAAGCAGATGAATAAGATCTCCGGATTAAGGGATAAGGTTTTAGAGCAAGCGAAATCCCCATGTCTCGGACATTATATATGGAAGTGTGGTATAGGTCCGCAGATGGGTTATTCATTCTCAATTATTCATGCATTAGCTTATTCATTCATTGGTTTCCAAACAGTTTATCTTGCAACAAATTGGGATCCGATATATTGGGATACAGCTTGTTTGATAGTTAATAGCTGTTCTCAAGAAGAGGAAGATGAAGAAGATGAAGACGTAATAGATGTAGAGGTTGATGAAGAAGAAGAGCAGATTATTGAAGAGGAAGTAGTTGAGGTTGGCGCAAAGAAGAAAACAAAGTCAGTTGATTATGGTAAGAATGCGCGAGCTCTTGGTGAAATTATCTCGAACAACATTAAAGTATCATTAATTGATATAAATGAATCTTCGCTTCAGTTTGAACCAGATGTAAAGAATCAGCAGATCCTGTTTGGCTTTAGAGCGTTAACAGGAGTTAATGTTGATATTATAAAGGATATATTAGCAAAGCGTCCTTTTGTAAGTTTAAAGGATTTTATGCAAAGATGTCCGATAAAGAAGCCCGCAATGATAAGTCTGATTAAGGCGGGAGCATTTGATAAGTTAGAAACAGAATTAGCAAAAGAACTTGGTGTTGAACCTAGAGTTGCGGTAATGGCTCTGTATCTCTTCTTGGTAAGTGAGCCTAAGACAAGATTAAATCTTCAGAACTTTAATGGTCTATTGGAAAAAGATTTAGTACCAAGAGATAAGTTAGACTTTGAAATAAAAGTATTCAACTTTAATAAAGCTATGAAGTATTTTAAAGAGAAAGTCGGAGATACACCAGTTTATTACTTTGGTCAGCAAAATATGTATGATTTTTATACAAAGCATTTTGATATGGATCAGATGATCCAGGTTGGCGAGTACTTCGCAGTTCCGCAGAAATATTGGGACAAGGTGTATTCAAAGACAATGGATAAAGTAAGAGAATGGTTAAAGAATAACCAAGAGGAAGTATTAAATAAAGTTAACTTCATAGGTTTTAAAGAACTTTGGGATAAATATGCAAGTGGAACAATTTCAAGTTGGGAAATTGATAGTTTAGGTTTCTACTACCACGAGCATGATTTAGCAAAAGTAAATGTTGCAAAATATGGTCTTGCGGATTATCAACAGATGCCAGAAACGCCTGAAGTAGAAAAATACTTCCAACGCGGCAAGCTCCGTATTCCTTTATTTAAGACTTACAAAATTATTGGAACGGTAATTTGTAAGGATGATAAGAGATCTACGATTTCTATTTTAACAACAACAGGTGTTGTCGATGTAAAATTTGGAAAAGAGTATTATGCGATGTTCAAAAGACAGATATCTGAAGTTGGCGCGGATGGAAAGAAGAAAGTAATAGAAAAAGGTTGGTTCCGCAAGGGAGTCCAAGTAATGGTAACAGGCTTCCGCAGAGAAGATACATTTGTAGCAAAGTCATATAGTCACACACCAACACATCAATTATATAAGATAACAAATGTGTTTGATAATGGAGATATAGAATTAGTACATGAGAGGGGTAAAACAGCATGAGCAAATATTGTGTAATAGCATTATATGGCGCGAGCGGCTCTGGCAAGGATACCATCCTTAATTGGGTGGTATCCCATTATCCTAAGATAAATCCAATAATAAGCTGCACAACCCGCCCGCCTAGAGAAGGTGAAGTAAATGGAAAAGATTATCACTTTATATCAGAAGGAAAAATGACGGAACAGATTATGAATGGCGAGATGTTAGAAGCCACAGAGTTTAGAGGGTGGTTTTATGGTACTCAGGCATCCGCATTATCTGAAGATACTGTCAATATTGGAATCTTTAATCCCGCAGGATTAAGTGCTTTACAGCAGAATCCGGATATAGATTTGATAACTATACACGTTACTGCTTCTGATAAAATGAGACTTATAAGATGTTTAACAAGAGAAGAGAATCCTAACTGTGATGAAATTATAAGAAGATTTCAAACAGATAAAAATGATTTAGCAGAATATCATGAAATATTTAATCCGACAGCAATCATCTATAATGAAGGCATGGATATACATGAATTTACCACTTACTATTGGGAGCATGAAATGTTTAAAAATGCAACCACTGCCGCTTGGGCAACTATCTTTAAACATCTTCGTTGATTTTTTATATAATATGTTACAAACAAATCCTTAAACTATAAAAATAATTAGGAGGTAAACATGGTTGAAAAAAGAGATGGTCGATTAGTACAATTCGACCCCGAAAAAATCAAATCCGCAGTGTTAAAAGCTTTTATGGCAGTTGATAAAACAATTAGCCAGTACGCTATGGATAAAGCAGAAAACATTGCAAAGAAAGTAGAAGAAATCTACAAAGAGAAGCAGCTAATGGGAGCAAACATCACGGTTGAAGAAACACAAGACTTAGTTGAGCATGGACTTATGTCTTGTAAAAGAAAAGATGTTGCAAGAGCTTACATAACCTATCGGAATAATAGAACTTATAAGCGTGACCGCAACACAAAACTAAGACAGATAATCAAAGAAAAATTAGCTGCATCTAATGTACTAAACCAAAATGCCAATCTTGATGAGCATTCATTTGGGGGTCGTTTGGGCGAGGCGGCTTCCGCAATGACCAAACAGATTGCTCTTGATGAAATGGTAAGTGAGACTGCAAGATATAATCATTTAAATAATCTTGTTTATATTCACGATTTAGATCATTATGCACTTGGCGATCATAACTGTTTAACAGTACCTTTTGATGATTTACTTGCCAATGGCTTTAATACAAGGCAGGCAGATATCCGCCCCGCAAATAGTGTAGATACAGCTTTCCAGCTAGTTGCAGTTATTTTCCAATTACAATCGCTTCAACAGTTCGGTGGTGTTAGCGCAAGTCACTTAGATTGGACAATGGTTCCCTATGTAAGGAAATCATTTTTTAAACATTATATGAATGGAAGAAGATGGTTTACCGCAGCTGCTAAAGGAGATATGGAGCTACATATGCATTCTCATTATGAAAATGAGGGGTGGAAAGAATTTTTTAAAGATGAGCCTATTGATAGTGATAGATATAAAGAAGATAAACTAGCTTATATGTATGCTATGGAAATGACAAGAAAAGAGGTTTATCAGGCAGTTGAAGGTATGTATCATAATCTTAATACACTTCAATCTCGTTCTGGTAACCAACTTCCATTCACTTCAATTAATTATGGTACTTGTACCTTACCAGAAGGTAGGATGGTAATTAAAGCTTTACTTGAAGGAAGTCTTAAGGGCGTTGGCAAGTTCCATAAAACACCAATATTCCCTTGTGGTATCTTCCAGTTAGGTAACGGTATCAATAGAAAACCTGGAGACCCTAACTATGATTTATTTAGATTAGCTCTTAAGTCGACAGCACAGAGAATATATCCTAACTATGCGAACATTGATTGGAGCGGCAATGCTGGATATGATAAGAATGACCCTAAAACATATTTTTCTACCATGGGTTGTAGAACTGCCAATGGCTGGGATATAAATGGATTAGGGCAACAGAAAGATGGACGTGGGAACATTTGTCCTGTAACTATTATTCTTCCTACAATAGCAATGAAAGCTCAGGAAACTGTAATGGAGACAACAGAAGACGCAACAGAAGAAAACATCATTGATACATTTATGATGTTATTATCAGAATACATAGATGATGCGAAAGATGCATTAATTGATAGATTTGAATGGATATGCGCGCAGGACCCTAGATCCGCAAAGTTTATGTATGAGAATAACACAATGGCAGGTTACGATGGAAAGAACATCAAGTCTGCATTAAAACATGGAACACTTGCTATTGGTCAATTAGGACTTGCGGAATGCCTTCAGATTCTTGTAGGCTGTGACCATACGGATCCTAAGGGTATGTCTCTCGCAAAGAAAATTGAGCAGATGTTCAAAGATAGATGCGCAGCATATAAAGAACTTTATAAGTTGAACTTTGGAGTTTACTATACTCCTGCAGAAAACTTATGTTATACAGCTATGACAAAGTTTAAGGATACTTATGGTGTGATTCCTAATGTATCAGATAAAAAGTATTTCACAAACTCTATGCATGTACCTGTATGGAAGAAGATGTCCGCATTCGATAAGATTGACATTGAAGCTCAGTTAACTCCTTATAGTAGTGCTGGTTGCATCACTTATGTCGAATTAGACAGTGACGTTAAGAATAATATAGATGCTCTTGAAGTAATAGTCAACTATGCAATGGACAAGGATATTCCTTACTTTGCTCTTAATACTTGTCCTGATACTTGTATGGATTGTGGATACACAGATGAAATGAATGACTGTTGTCCGGTGTGCGGCAGTAAGAATATCCAGAGATTAAGAAGAGTAACTGGATATTTAACAGGTAATTATACTACTGCATTTAATGAGGGCAAGCAACAAGAGGTTGAACAGAGAGTTAAACACACGGGGATTGAATATGAGATACGCTAATTTAATAACAGAAGATCTTGTTAATGGAGAGGGAGTTTGTGTCTCCCTCTTCATGCAAGGTTGCCATTTTCATTGTCCAGGCTGTCATAATCCTGAGACATGGGACTTTAATGGCGGAAAAGAAATAGATGTAGATGACTTATTAGCTAACATAGTAGAAGCAATAAGTAAAAACAAAATAATAAGAAACTTTAGTATCCTTGGCGGGGAGCCTCTCGCGCCAGAAAACATAAAGGATACAATGACAATAATTTATGCTATACGATTAACCTTCCCAGAGATTAAAATTTTTCTCTGGACTGGATATGAAGCAAATGAGTTACCAAACAGTAAAACCGCTCAGATAATTTATGATTGTGTAGATGAAATGATAGTAGGCCGGTTTAAGATGGAGGAAAGAGACATTACTCTCCCCCTAAGGGGGTCCCGCAATCAAGAAGTATTGACAAAAAAGAAAATTTTTGATATAATAAATATAGAAAATGAAAAGGAGAAAAATAATGGCTGAAGAAATACAAGATATTGGTACTAATATGTACGAAATGAATAAAACATTACTCCAACAGAATGGTAAGATAATGTCAAACTTTAAGGTTCATCAGGCTATTGAAGATATTGCGGTAAGAACAACAAGTTGGGCTTGGGAGACATATTGTAGATATGTAATGCTATTGTGCAATGAGAGAAAAGATTATACTATCTTTCATATTAATGATCTTGATTTAGACAGCGGTAGACCTGAGTATAAAGAAGCTTTACTTGATTGTTTACATAATCGTGGTGAAATTTATGATATTCATGTAACAGAAGATAAGTTAGCTTATGAGATTTGGCTTAAAACTAATGACGATAATGATTTTCATGTATATTACTTATTTCCCTACGATAACGGAGTCATAGAAATAGGAGAGTAATATGAAAAAAGTATTAGTAGTAAATAATTCTATGTTTCTCAAAAATAAAACTGTTACTTTATATTATGAAGATGGAAGAGTGTCTATAACTTTTAAGAATGCTCTCCCCTCAGTAGTATTAGGGTTGGCTAAAAGATATGAGGCTAATCAAATAATAGTTAATGGCAATAAAAAGTTCAATGAGAAATATATTAAAGAACTTGAAGAAATCAAAAATACAACATATGCAGACTTAGAAGTTGAAATAGCAAATGGATTAAAAGGAGAGTAAAATGGGAAAATATTTATTAAAAGTTACTGAAGAATATCGTGCAGATTCCGAAGATGAAGCAGATGAGATCCTTGAAGAGGCTCGCGCAGATTCCGCATATGAGATTAAAAAGTCTACTAAGACTAAGAAAGAAGCAAAAGCAAAAGGTGAAGTTGTAGACGAGTGGTATAATGTTTCTATCACTAAGATTTTTGATGTTGAGAAGGAACCCACTGGCTGCACTAAAATAAAATACGATACATCAGGAGGCAGTGCATTTTAATGATTAAACTTAAGAGATTATCAGAAACAGCCCAGATGCCCACGCGGGGATCGAGGGACGCCGCAGGTTTAGATTTATATGCGGATATTCAGGAAGAAACAATAATTTATCCAGGTGAAAGAGTTCAGATTCCAACAGGCTGGGCAATGCAGATACCTTGTGGTTGCGCAGGCTATATTTTTGCTAGATCAGGCAAGGCATGTAAGCAGGGCGTACGTCCAAGCAACTGTGTAGGCGTCATAGATGCCGATTACCGCGGAGAAGTTATTGTTAACCTTACTTGCGACGACAAGGATCCGCAGAAAGTAGCACCTGGTGAGCGAATCGCGCAGTTAATAATTTTACATCACGAATTGATGCCTATTGAGGAAGTTAAAGAACTGGATCCTACTGAAAGAAATAAAGGCGGTTTTGGGAGTTCCGGTCAATTTTAAAGGAGAACAAAAATGTTTGCCGCAGCTTTTATAATTAGTATAATACTAGGAGTAATATTTATAGCGATTAGTCTTCTTATGTACCATGATGGTGATACACAGCTTGGCACATATTTCTTAATCGGAGGTATTGCCTGCATTCTTATATTTAGTGGTCTAATGGGTAATATCGAAAAGGTAGAAAGTATATATTATGTTGATGAATATAATTTAACACAAATAAAAGAAGAATTAGATGTAAAAGAAGTTAAAGGAACTACAATACAGATTTCTGTTAAAGAAAGAGAATATTTAAAAATTTACTTAAATAGACTTGATGATGAGCTGTATTATGAATATGCAATACATCAAAATGAAATTCAATTAGAAGATTTTGAACAATATAAAATTAAAGATAGGGAGTGATGTTTATCACTCCTTTTTTTTGTGCGGGAATGAAGCTTAGTGGCGCGCGATACCAAAAATTTCTTGACAAATTAAAAATTTTTTGATATACTAGAGTTAGAGAAAAATTAAGAAAGGATAAAAGGTATGAATGGAGCCCTGTGGCGCCACATACCTCGGTTCGCGCATGTTTTGGTTAAGTTTAGATATGAGTACTACAAGCACAGGTTGGGTGCTTTGGGAAGGTAATAAAATAAAGGAGTATGGATGCATTACGGCAGATAAAGGACAGCCGCTTAATAAGAGAATACATAAAATGTGGGAAGGATTAGAAAGTGTTTTGGATAGGTATGATATTAAGAAGGCTATTGCGGAAGACCCCCTTCCCCGCACAAGCTTCAATACAAATGAAGCAACTTATAGAGCATTGAATTGGCTACAAGGTTATATTGGTGTTATGTTGAAGGATAGAGGAATTGAAGTAGAGTTCGTTATGCCAAGTACTTGGAGAAGTAAGATTGGCATAAAAACAGGTAAAGGACATAGGAGAGATGAATTGAAGGAAGCTGATAAACAATGGGTTGCTGAACATTTTGGTTTTAAAGTTAATGATGATATTGCGGATGCTATTGGCATCGGTTATAGTACGATAGACAGTGCGTTTTAGCGATCTAAAGATCGCTGAGGACGCTTTTGGGTCTCATACGCGTGTGTGAGTATTTTGGCTTGGGTTATATAGACTCAAGCCATTTTTTTATTTTTCCCGGTTTTTGATTTCAAAATAAGTTGCTATAGGTTTAGAGTGTTTTTTAGTTTTAAAATAAGTTTCTATAGGTGTAAGGGGCAGGCAAAAGCCAAATTTTCAGAATTGTCTGAAAATTCACAAAATACCACCCCCCATTTGATCAATTTACACTACTGTCAGAACATTTTGAATTTTCTGACAATTCAATTAAATTGATCACCCCGCACACACAATTCAATAAATAAACTTTTATTTTATTTTTTAAAAAAAAGTGTTGACATTTATAAAATTATGGTTTATACTTGACTCAAGTCAAGAGGGAAAAGGGTTTCAAAAGTCCAAAAAATTTTTTAAGATTTTTTAAAAAAACCTATTGACAAAAGTCAAAAAAAGTGCTAATATTAATCTATCAAAGGAAAGAGAGGTAAAAATTATGTATTATTCAAAATCTTTTGACGCGGATGCGGTTCTGGTAAAGGTTACTTTCAAAGAAGAAACTGTATTTCTCAGTTTTGAGGGTGTGGACTTTGCTGAAGTCATTAATATGTTAGACGGTGAGGACTATAACAGTCTTAAGGTATCTGACATTATGTATGATATGCTAGTAGCACTTGACAGTGATGAGTGCGGAATGGTTTATAACTTTGAGGTGATATTCAGTGTAAACCATCCGGAATGGATAGGACGCAAGGGTGAGGGGTGTTAAACCCCATCACCCATAATAAAGGAAAGAGAGGATAGACATATGTATAGGATACTTATAAGAATGACCTACGGCGCACTGGTAATTATTGAGGGATATGATGAAGCTATGATGTTTATCGAAACATACGGCGATAATATAGCATTTATCATTAGAGAAGAGGTTAGGGCATAAGCCCTAACCACTTACAAAAAGGGAAGAGAGGATAATGATATGAGAAAATATAACGTAGTTACAACCTTTACAGATGGCACAAAGTCAAGCGTGTTTGTATTCGGGCATACGGCAAGGGAAGCTAAAATCTGGGCGGCTGAGAAGTGCAAAAGCGGTTTAAAGGCGGATTCGATAGAGTTCACAATCATAAAGAGAGAGTATGGCAACAAGTGGGTTTCTGAGGAATACTACAAAAAGCTTAACATAGCAACGACAAAATATTACTCAAAGTAAACAGGGTCTGACCTATCGGACATACGGGGGAAAGAGAGGATAAAGATGATTAGAGAAATTAATGGGAAGTTTTTTGAAGATGTAGACCGCAATAGTAAGTTAGGTCAGAGTATCATAACACAGTACAATAGCAATAAAACAACCACTTTTAGTGAGTTGTATAAGAACCCTTCAAACAAAAAGAAGGCTATACAGAGAGAATGGAAGAGATTTTTCGGGGACTTCGTCAGTGAGAAGTATATGGGCAACTGCTACACCTTCTCAATATATGCTAAAACGTTCGGATATGAAACCTACTTCCTTATCACGCCAACACATAACTATATAGTCATAGCATAACATGATAACGGCGGCGGGCGCTCATAATGGGCGCGCTGTCCCTTGTTTTGGGCGGCGCGCTAGCAGCGGTCTGTGCCCGCAGCGCGCCGCTAAACGCAACACTGGAGTTGTCTGACAATTTCGCCACTGGCTTGAAACTGTCTGACACTGGATCCGAATATCCTGAAAAGTCTAACACTATAGACTAAAAAAGTGCTTGACACGGCGGGCATTTGGGTGTATAATAAGGGTGTAAGAAAGAGATAGGGCGGTAGCTATGCCCACACTATACGAAAGAGAGGATACAGAGATGACAAGATTATTTGGCGACGAGGTTATTATTAAGGCTTACACCAGAACACTGACAGGAATGAGCCAAGAAAGACGGTCTTACCGCTTTGTAGTGCAGAGCTACGAGCTGGAAGATAAGTGGCAGATTATGAGAGATGTTCTCGAGCAGATAGACGAGAACGAGGAGTTAATCAGCATAGAGTACGCTGATGATGAACACATCAACTATGGGGAGTATATCTATTCCGAGGATGATGATGGGTACTATGAAGAACTTCACGACGAGGAATTTTTCGACCTTACTGACTTTGCAGACATTTTTGAAGATGTCGAAATTGATGAAGATGATTACGAGGACTTTGAAAATGAAGAAATGAGTTGTGACCTCACCGGATATTGCTGTGGTCCGAGTTGTCCGAACTACTTTAATTGCACTGACTAAAGAAAGAGAGGCACACAAAATGTTAAAGAAAATAGGAATAATCGGAATCGTAATAATCTGTTTGATACTCTTTGCTAAAGCTTGCGTACTGACTAATCAGTATCAAAAGCAAGCCGAAGTAATACAAGTTACAGGATGCGGAATACTTCTCAAGGATGTTAACAACAACACTTGGGCAATAGACTACGAACAAGGTTACAAAGTCGGTGACAAAGTATTAATCACCTTCAACAGCCAGGATACTTGGGACACAATGAAAGATGATACAATAGTGAAGGTAAATAAAGAGAGAGCGTAAGCTCTCTTTTCTTTTTGGCTCGGCGCGCACGTTCGGCGCGCCGAGTTTTTGCTATTATTAGAGTTGTCTGACAATTTTGACTTCGGATCCAGAGTTATCTGACACTAGACCCGATTCCCGCAAAAAGTCTAACAGGTAAATATCAAAAAAAGTATTGACATTTCCGTATATAGGTGTTATAATAGTATCATCAAGAGAGGGGAGAACCCCTACAGAGAAAGAGAGGATTTCAAAATGAAGAAGTACACATTTACTGCAACGATACTCGCTGACGCTGACGATATTATCATCAGCAAGACTTTTACCGCAGACTTCTCAACTTGCCAGAGCAAGTTGAAGGCTTGCAAGGACACCTTCGGAATGGCTTTGCTTGGTGCAGAGATTTCGGACGATAAGTCTGTTCTCATTTCGGTAAAACCCAATAGGCACGAGGACGCTATGGCGTGGATTCGTGGTTGGGGTAGAGATTACTACACGAGCAAGGCACTGCTCAACGGAGTTTTCAGTTGAAAACTCCGACCTCACCAACCGTAATCAGACAAAACTTACAGGGCAGAGAGAGCCACGCGCCTCCCTGCCCGTTTCTATTTTTGACTGCGCGCGGGCGGGCGTCGCGCGCAGTTTTTTGCATTATAGGAGTTGTCTGACAATTTCAGGATCAGGATCAGGAATTGTCAGACAATAGCCGAGAATCCTGCAAATAGTTTAACTATAATTATGCGAAAAAACACTTGACATTTCTATATTTATGGTGTATAATAGATTTACAAGGTAAGGGAAACGAGCCTTGAGGAAAGAGAGGTAAAAAAATGATAAACATTAGGTCACTCAAGAAGTTAGGAAACGACGACGGTTTAACACTCAAGAACGGTAACAAAATTACCTATAAGACCGGATGGCAGGTAGCTACTGAGGGTAAAGAAACAAGAGATATGGCAGAAGCTATGAGATTTATCAAAGAATACAAGGGTAACTGCGGTATCTGGTTTTCCGAGGGTATCTGGTATATCGACAAGTGTCACAGAATTAGCACAAAAAAAGAAGCCTTAGAGGTAGGCAGAGCTTGTAAGCAGATTTCAATATTAAGGTGGAAAGGAATGAAGCTGGTGTACTGCTAAGGCAGTACACCTCACATAAAGGGGGTATATAAAAATGGTTAAAAAGATTATATGGGAAGCAAGATGTCCGTTCTGTGGAAAGAAGAGCGAGTTGGCAATCTCAGCAAAGGGGTATAATGCGTGGATAGGTGGCACAGTAGTGCAGAAAGCATTTCCCGAACTTACCGCTGATGAGAGAGAGGTTCTTATTACTGGAATGTGTTTAGATTGTCAGAAGAAAATCTTTGCAGATGATGAAGATGATGGCAATGATGAAGATGACGGTAGTAATGACCGCTACACGCTTGAGGATTTAGGTCCAAATTGGTATTAAAAAACTTAAAATGCGTCCTACTTCACGAGGACGCATTTCTTTTTGGCTCGACGCGCGCGCAGGTCGCGTCGAGTTTTTACGTCTATAGCTATTGTCTGACAATTTCATCTGCGGATCAGAATAGTCTGACAATTAAGCCAAAATTCCTGAAAAGTTAGACTTGACAACAGTAGAATTATGTGCTATAATACAAGTACAGTAAAGGAAAGAGAGGTACAGATTATGGTACAGACTATGAGAGATACAGACAGAATTAGGTTTGAACGTAAAGCACGTGAGATTGGGGCAACAGTAACAGTTAGTGAGCCTAAGGTACTCAAGACTATCTCTAATAACGGACAGGTTATAACGACCGCGTGGTTTGATGATGATGGTAAGTTTGTAGACTTTCACACACAAACATTTTTCCCACTTTTTTAAAAAAGTGGTTGACAAACTTCAAATAATATGCTATAATATAAGTATAGTAAAGAAAGAGAGGAAAAATAAATGACAGCAATTCACCTTTATTCAAGAATTGATACAAAAGACACTTATCTGGAATTGTGGGGCGGAAGTACAAAGCACCCCGATGTGATGTATCGGTTTTCAGATTATGAAGATAAAGCTGAATGGATATATCCCGAATGGTTGGTTTATCAGTGGATTATCTATTGCGCAAGTCGGTTGACCTTTCCGTCAAGCACCTATAAACTCGTGCAGTTTGCACAAGAGTATCACGATACATTATTGGAAGGAGTAAGGAAAAATGATTTTTCTCTCATGTAGTTGCGGTAAAGAACAAAGACCGCTATTGGAAAAGGTAGCAAGTGCGATAAAGGCAGAGGGGTACGATGTGTACGTACCCTTCGAGATAAAAATAGAAAATGCGTGGGGTATGTCACAAGAGATATGGGCAAGAAAAGTCTTTGAAAAAGATGTAGAAGCACTCGATAAATGTGACACCTACTTGATGATAACCCCGGGGCGCAACAGTACAGCAGGTACTAATTGGGAAAGTGGTTATGCTTATGCAAACGGCAAAAGGTCAATAGTCGTTCAGTACACGAATGATGAAACCTCATTGATGACCTTTTGTAGTGCTGAAACATTCCTCAACTCAAGCGAAGAAACTCTTGTAACAGATGTTCTCGAAGTGCTGAAAGAGTTTCCAAAAGTCAACAATTGCAAAACAGTATTAACTTGAATATCTCTTTCCTCTAAAGTGTGCGGGAACCCGTTTCCCCCACACTTTTCGACTGCGCGGCGCCGATGGTGTCGCGCAGTTTTCAGAATATTCAGAATATTCAGACAATTTCACGCGCGGATCGAAATAGTCAGACAACTCCGCCGAAATCCTGAAATAATTTAACGATAAAATAGCCAAAAAACGCTTGACATTTTGGTAATTTGGATGTATAATGAATACATCAAAGAGAGAAAGAGAGGTTACTCGATATGAGAAAGAACAAAGCGTTGGTATTTGATATGGACGGCACAATCGCCAACTTCTATGGTGTGGACGGTTGGTTGGCTGACCTCAAGGCACAAAACGAAAGACCTTACGCAATAGCTAAACCGTTATATGATATGGTTGTTGTGAATACATTACTTGAAATCCTCAAGAGAATGTATGGTTACAAGGTTATCGTTACAAGTTGGTTAGCAAACAATAGCACCGAAGATTTTATGAACAGGGTGGCTGAAACTAAAAAGGCTTGGTTAAAGAAATATGAGTTTCCTGCTGACGAAATCAATCTTGTAGCATACGGAACACCTAAACAAGATGTAACAAGGGATAGGGCATTTACGGAACAGATACTTTTTGATGATAATGCGGAGATTCGTAAAGCGTGGGATTTAGGCAGAACAGTAGATGCCAACGGAAACATAGTAGAGTTTTTAACAGAGTTGGTGGAAAAAGAAATGATGAATGTGGGGTGGTAATATGGTAGAGAAGAATCAGAAAAAGCTGAGGGCGAAAGCCCTCAGGATTCTATGGGGAATGAACCTCGGAACTCGCACACATAAAAACGCAAAACATCCGTCAAGAGCGGAATTGAAAAAGACATTAAGAAAGGAGTGGTGATTATGACCACATTAGAAATCATTTTAATCTGTGTAGTTGTTTGGTTAGTGGGAATGGTAGTTTGCTTATGGTTAGATAATGATTTTCAAGACTTAGAAACCTTGGTAGCTATGCTGTTTTGGTTCTTAATTGTCCCTTTTCACTTAATCCACAATGCTATTCAGAAGCAAAAAAAGAAAAAATGGGATAAAAAACATAATTGTGAAAATTAAAGAGGGGGCGCGAGTCCCTCTTTCCTTTTTGACCGCGCGGCGCCGATGGCATCGCGCGGTTTTTAGCATTGGTGAAATAGTCAGACAATTTGACTTTTGGATCGGATCTGTCAGACAATTCAGCTAAAAATCCTAAAAAGTTAGACTTGACTTTTGGTGATTTGTGGTGTATAATGTATTTACAAGGTAAGGAAAAGCACAAAACATCATCAAAAATAAAAAAAGTTAAAAAAGTGCTTGACAAACCTAAAAAACTGTGATATAATAATTACAGAAACAAAGAAAGAGAGGAAAAAACAAATGACAAAAGTATCTTATTCAGTAGGCAACTTCGAAACAACTTCTTATGCAGAAGCACTCAAGGAACAGGAAACCACAGGGTTGGGCATCACCAGACACTATACTCCTATCCCCGAAACACCCGAACTTGATGAAAGCGCAAAGGCTTTCAGAGATAAGCGAGTAGCATTTAGGAAAGCACAGAGAGAGAGTAGGGCATAAGCCCACTCTCCTCACATAAAAATCACACAAAGAAAGAGGTAAAAAATTATGACAATCAATGGAACAATTAACATCAATGGTGTACCGTACGGATTTGAAACCAACGAAATCGACAAGGCTATCAAGGCAATCGTTCTTCTGTCCGGCAAGGAAAATGGTGAGAACAACAATGCAATCGAAGTTCTCCGCTCAATCGCTGATAATCTCAATGATACAGAGTCCGAGCTTGATGAGGACGAGGATAATACAGAAGCTTGTGACAAAGCCTATGATAAAGGTTATGAAGACGGGTATAATGGTGATGACTACGCAAACCCCTATGACCTTGACTCTGACGAGTTTGACGCATATTCCGACGGATATGACAATGGGTATAGAGATAGGGAAGATGATGATGCAGAAAGCTATCGAGAAGCTTATGCTGAAGGACATTCAGCGGGAATAGTAGCAGGTCGTATGGCAAACAACCCTTATTACAGCGACACTCTCGAGTTTGAGGCTTTTGAGGAAGGTGTAATAGAAGCCATTAAAGAATCATATTAAATCAATTTTAAGAGAGGTGGCAACACCTCTCTTTCCTTTTTGGCTCGTGGCGTGCGGGCGCCGCCACGAGATTTTTGGAATTGTCAGACAATTCAGCTATTTTGATCCGAATTGTGCAACTTTTTAAAAACAAGCATTTTTTCCTAAAAAGTACTTGACTTTCTATTAAGTAGGTGTTATAATAGTATCATCAAGAGAGGGAAAGAGGTAAGAAACAATGACAGAGAAATTATTTACTAATGCACAGTATTTAGTGTTTGTACTTCTGATTTTAGGTCAGATTACAATCGGCAAGTCCTATATAGTAGGACAAAGCATCTATCTTATTGCTAATCTTATCAGTATAACAAGATGTGTGGTACTCAAAAGACCTATGGCTGATAAAGTCAAAGATATGGGTTGCACATTTGTAACAGTAGGTTGTTTAGCAAGCACATTTATTTAAGGAAGGGGGTGGCACTATATGAGAATCGAAAGAGAACCTATTGATTTTGATGAAACAAATATAATCAAAGAAACTATTCAAGATTTGGCAGATGATAGTCATCTGTTGTTGAGCGAATTGATTTGTAACAAAGTTATCTATGCTGATGGACTTGAGAAACTTAAAGACTATGAGATAGACCACGTTACCGATTTACTTGTTGAAGAAGTAAGCGCAATGCTCTATGAATTTGCAAACAGTATAACAAAAGAAGAAGTAGACAGACACATATTCGATATATACAACAAATAATTAAAAGAGAGGTAGAAAAAAATGAGTGAAAACAAGAACAATGGAACAACATCAGGCGGAATCGGATTTACTGGACTGCTAACAATAGTGTTCATAGTATTGAAGTTATGTGGCGTTATTGAGTGGTCGTGGTTATGGGTGTTATCACCTTTGTGGATAGGTTTTGCATTGTTTATACTATTAATCATAATCATTGTACTTATCAAAAGATAAAAATTAAAAAAAAAGAGAGTGCGGAAACGCACTCTTTTTTGACTCTGCGGTGGCGGTGGCGCCGCAGAGTTTTTCGCATTATGGATATTGTCAGACAATTTCAAGATCCGATCCAAATTGTCAGACAATTAGCTTAAAAATCCTAAAAAGTTGCACTTGACATTTTAAGAAAATTTTGATATAATTTATTTACAAGATGAGAGAGGGAGTCAAAACCGTACCGCTTAAAAAAACTTAAAAAAGTTAAAAAAAGTGTTGACAAACTCAAAAATCTATGATATAATAAATATACAAGATAAGGAAAGCGTCTTAAAAGAATCTACAAACTCACTGATAAGAAGTCCTTGCAAGGCTATCAAGTGCAAAGGTAGGGCAGACAATTTCGAGTTTTGGCGAGGTAAACTCAAAAATCAAATCTCGCATACAACTGAATATGGTCGTGCGTTGCCCCGAGACGCAAAAATCACAATCATAAGAAAAAGAGGTGTATGAAATGAAGAAGGAAATTACTAAGGTTACTATTTACACAACTATTAAGGCACTCGTTAACGGCGAGAACCCCGAGATTTCCGAGGAACTCAAGGCAGAGATTATCGCTCGTATGGACAAGGATATTGAGCAGGCTTCCAAGAAGTCAACTTCCAAGACCGAGACCGAGAATGATAAGCTGAACGCAAAAATCCGTGAGGTTATCCTTGCTACTCTTGCAGATGGGGATATGGTTTATGGCGATTTTGTAAAGGCTGTACAGGCTAAGTTTGAAACCGAGGTAACCCCTCAGAAGATTACCGCCAATGTTACCAAGCTCAAGGGTGACATTGTAAAGTACGAGGATGGCAAGGGCAAGAATAAGAAGCTTTACATCAAGCTTGCTTGACGTAAAATGGTGATTTCTTAAAGGGTTTCTGACGACACCTAAATCCAAAGAAACCCTACCCTATAAATGGGGGAGAGTATTTCCTTTGTAGGACGAGGTTTGATTTGAACTCCCCGTGGTTTTATTAACAGTTTACTACTAACAAAACAAACGATGAAAACCTTTCTAAAACTGTTAGAATAGGACAGGTGACTTGCAAGTACCTGTCCTATTTGCTTTTGGCTCAGCGGTGGCCCCCGCACCGCTGAGTTTTTGGCTTATTGTCAGACAATTCCAATTTTTTGGATCAAATTATCTGAATTGTGGAACTTTTTAAAATTCCTAAAAAAACGCTTGACTTTTATATTTTTTAGGTGTATAATTTACTTGTAAGGTTGAGAGAGGAACAGACAATCTCAACAAAATAAAATACATCAAAGAGAAAAGAGAGGTAGCAAAAATGAAAAAGTTTAGTTACAAGGTAGTAGAATTTAAGAAGGATAAGAATATCCTTACCACCACAATCGACAAGATTGACAACACTACAGGTGAAGTTGTAGGGCATACTTCATATGCTAAAGACCTTAACATAGTATATGAGCATACGTATTGTTGGCATAAGGTTCTCAAGCACGGAAACATCAGCACTAATGTTAACTATATACCTAATGACTTAGATTTTGAGGGGTTATTAGAAGAATATGATGAAGAATTTATTAGTGAAATTGATAGTCTTTTTTGGAAAAGAGGGAATAGTTATTATGATGATTTTCCAAGACGTCAGTGGGTATTGCTCTATTTCGATATTCTTATGGCTAATCATTCAACTTTATATAGTCCGGCTATAGCCGCAGTATATGATGCAATTACAAATTTAGGACTTACAGAAGATAATCTGACTAAATATTTTATAGACCTTGTTGCATTACGTAAAGAATGTGGGAGTTCTTATGAATATAGAGATATGATTCAGTGTGATTTAACTCGTAGACAAGATAAAATAATATGCGAGAATCTGCACATCACCGAAAATGAACTTCAAATGTTAAAAGATGATAACTATTGGGATAATTGTTTTTATCGCAATTACCTTATTGGAAATACCAATGCAACTATTCTTTATCTCAAACTTTACAATGCTTACAGAACTGTAATGCCTACCAGTTATCTTCGACAAATAGCTTCCAATGCTATTAAAAAGGCAAAAGCGCACAATATAGAATACAAGGTTAAGGGAAATCCTATGGACATTGTTAAGAATATAGCCGATACATATGCAGGTATTATGGCTAAACAGAAATCAGAAGAACTTGTCGAAGTCAATAGGATAATCAAATATAACCAGACTTCTATACCGCTTGCGTTTGAAGATGATAAGTTTATTGTTAAAGTACCCACAACCTATGAAGAACTACTTGCCGAGGGTACTGCATTAAGAAACTGTTTAGGGCATTATGAATATAACAATTATGTCAAAAATGGTCGTAGAAGAATAGTGTTTGTTCGAGAAAAGTCCAATCCCGATAGACCTTTTATCGCTTGTGACATAGATGTTTATGAAAACGAGATTATACAGTATCTCCGATATAGTAATAATGATGTTTCTAATCAGAGTGCATTAGATTTCAGAGCAAAGTATCAGGCTTATCTGAATACATTGGTAAAAGACTGCGATACATTGACCACCAACTATACTGATGATGACCTTGCTGAACAGAGATTTAATCAGTGGTAAAACTCACAGAGAGGTGGGGGCGAAAGCCCTCTACCTCTCTTTTTTTGGCTGTGCGGCGACCCAGGCGTCGCACAGTTTTCAGGCAATTCAGACAGTTCTGGCATTTTCTTACCAAGATCCAAATTGTCAGACAACTTGACCCAAATCCCGCAATAGTTTAACGATTTTCTTTAAAATTTTACTTGACTTTTTAGTTAGATGGGAGTATAATCAAATTGTAAGGTAAGGAAAGGAATGGTAAATAAAAATCAATGTTCTGTTCCTTTACAAAAAGAGAGGTGGACAAATGAAAAACGCAAGAGAAAAGGCAAAGAAACTTATCGAAGATTTTATCGAAAGTTTCGGCTACAATCCAGTAGAAGATGAAGAGTTTTCAATGGATACTAAATCAGACTTAATCTTCTATACGCTTGATGAACCCGAAACCTCGTCCGCGAATATAGCACTCAAGAGGTATCTGAAAGAGGAATTTCATATCAGTGTTCCTGTACTTCTGTTCTCCATACTTCACGAGATAGGGCATTTTGAAACATTAGGGAAAATCACTCAAGCAGAGATAGACGCTAATAATGGTTATAAAGAAGTAATAGCATTAGCGTATGACTCATATAAGGGCAATAATGATTATTGTTTCTTTAAAGCCTATTGGAACTTGAAAATGGAATATTTAGCAAATGAATGGGCAGTAAACTTTGTAAAGTCTAATACAGAAGAATGTGCAGAGTTTTACGGAAAACTTAAAAAATGTATAGAGGGGCTTTAAAAGCCCCTCGGAAAGAGGATAAAATGACAGATAGAGAAATCGTTGACAAAGCAAAAGCTTTTATGGATGAAGAAGTTATAAAAGTAAGAAAAATGCGAGATTGGGAATTCTTTAAAAATATTGAAGATTTTAGAGAGTTTAAAAAGAATGCGCAAGCGTGGTTGTGTTGTACTTGTATGTTTACCCAAGAGATAGTTAAAGGTTATAGTGACGAACTTGTCTCTTATGCCGATAAATGCCGTGATGAAATCAATAATTTATAAGAGGGAATAAAATGATTATTAGAAAAAGAAAAGCAAAAAGAATTTTGCAAGTACAAGTTACCCTTATGTTTGAACTTCTAAAACAAACCTTAAATGAAGGAAGGGTTGATGAAAAATATCATTGTTCAATAGAACAATTAAAACAAATGGGTTACTATGAAATCAGAGGTATATTAAAATCAGCAAGATGGATGAAAGTCCTTACTACGGAAGAATACCTCAAAAACTGTAATAATATTTTTAAAGCAATCGAAAACGCATAAAAAGGAGAACTTGACACCCGAAAGGGTGTCTTTTCTTTTTGACTTGGCGGTGACCCCCGAGCCGCCAAGTTTTTTGAATATTCTGAATTGTCTGACAATTTTACAAGTGGATCCGAGTTTTCTGATAATTGGCTCAAAAATCCCAAAAAGTCTAACTTGACAAATCAGAAAAATTTTGATATAATTTATTTACAAGATGAGGAACGGAGTTGTTAAGCCTCTCAAAAAAAATTAAAAAAGTTTTTAAAAAACGCTTGACAAAATCCAAAACTTGTGATATAATAAGTATGTAAGGTAAAGGGAAGAAGAAATAAATAGCCACTTCTTTCCCACTGACGAGAAAATGCAAGGCTATGCTTCTGCTTGTTCCCTTACAAAGTTAAGTAATAAAAAATAAAAAAAGTACTTGACAAATAAAAAAGGTATGATATAATAAAGATGTAAAAAAAGAAAGGAAGTGCTTGAAAATGAAGAACACAGAAAAACTCACCAAAAAGGAAATCTATGCAACTCTTATCGAACTTGTAAAGGCACAGGGCAAGGACTACGCTAACGCTACTGAAATCATCGACCGTCTTGAAAAGGACATCGAGCTTGCAAGCAAGTCCGCAACCAAAAAGGAAACTGACAACGACAAGTTCAATAAGGAAATTCAGGGTACAATCCTTGAGGTACTCAAGGACGGTGCTATGACCTATGCGGACTTTGTCAAGGCAGTGCAGGGTAAGTACATGGTTGAGGTAACTCCGCAGAAGATTACCGCCAATGTAACAAAGGTGAAAACCCTTATCGAGAAGTACGAGGACGGTAAGGGTAAGAACAAGAAACTCTACATTAGGCTTGCAACTGCCTAATGTAGGGGGTTAACCCCCTTTTATATGGTGGTACGGTCGCACTTATCAGACCGTGTTGGCATCTAATAGCCACTGCCCGTTATTTGATTCTACCGGGCAATAGAAATGGGAATCAAAGGCTTGCTGAGCCTAAGGAAGCACGTTTGGCACATACGCAGTTGTGTGGTTTGGGGTGACCCAGAAACCCTCTAAAAAGAGAACCACGGAGTTCTCTTTTTTCATTTGCCCGTGCGGCGCCCCCGGTGTCGCACGGCTAATTGCTTGAATTGTCTGACAACTCATTTTTTGACGCGAAATTGTCTGAATTGTGCAACTTTTTAAAATTCCCAAAAAAGTGCTTGACTTTTGCATTTTTTGGGTGTATAATAAGTATGTAAGATCAAGAAAGGCAAATGCACAGAAAGAGAGGTACAAAAAGACGGACAAAAGAATTTCTTACAAAATCGTGTTAGATTGCGAAACTGCCCCTTGCGACTACACGATAGATGAAGTAACACCCATTAATATGTTAGTATATGATTTAGGGTGGGTAGTAACAGATAAAAGGGGTATAGTGTACGAAACAAGAAGTTTCGTAAATGCCGATATTTTTCTTGACGAGAAGGAACTTATGCAAAGTGCCTACTATGCCGAGAAGATACCGAGATATTGGGAAGATATAAAAGCAGGTCGTAGGGTATTAACATCATTCTATAATATAAGACAAGCACTTCTCAATGATATAGCAACATACGGAATAACTCAAGTGTTCGCTCACAATATGCGGTTTGATTATGGGGCATTAACAAACACTCAAAGGTGGTTAACAAAAAGTAAATATAGATACTTCTTTCCTAAAGAAGTTGAAATATGCGACACCTTAAAGATGGCAAGACAACTAATAGCCACAATGCCCACATATAAAAAGTGGTGTGCAGAGAATGGATACCTAACCGCAAGAAATCAAGTCAGACTTACCGCAGAAGTCTTATACAAATTTATAAGCGGTGATATGGAGTTTACAGAAAGTCACACAGGACTTGAAGATGTAATGATTGAGAAAGAAATAATGGCTTATTGTTACAGAAAACACAAATCAATGCAACCTCAGTTATGGGAAAATAAGAAAGGAGAGGGGGCGCTATAAGCCCCCAACATAAAAAATGAAAATAGAAAAATCAGGTATCAGAATTATTTTATCAAAGGAAGATATGGAAACTCTTTTTAAAGCAAGAGACATATTAGAAAAAGTTGAAGATGAGGTAGAATCAAACAAGGATAGAGATATACCTTGCACAGTGATTACAGAAGATGGTTTTGAAATGAATACTGAGGACTTGTGGAGTGCTTATGCGAATTTAGATGATGCACTATCTGGTTAAAATAAAGGGGTTGAGCCTTGCGCCAACCCCCTTTGCTTTTTGACTCGGCGGGCGCAGCCGCGTCGCCGAGTTTTCAGAATTGTCTGACAATTCACACTTTTTCCGCCAAAAACACGGATCTGTGGCACTTTTTAGCCGTTTCCCGCAAGTTTTCAGACAATTTACGCAAAAAAGTCTTAAAGTTTAACAATTTACCTATTGACTTTTGCAAAAAAATATGTTATAATTGATTTACAAGATGAGGGGAGGCACAAAACCTAATAAAAAAACTTAAAAAAATTAAAAAAGTGCTTGACAAACCGAAAATCTTGTGATATAATAAGTATGTAAGATAAAGAGAGGGGGTACACAAAATGGCGAAGAAAGTCAATATGAAAGAAGTAGCCAACCTTATGACAAAGTTAGGTCTGTCCGAAGAAGAAGCCATAGAGTTATGGAAGTGTGATAACGATATGGAAGAAAACGAAGAACAGAAAGAACTTGACAAAAAGGCAAGTAAAGTCAAAGTTAGTGTAACTGATGGCAACAAGACTAAAGGCAAGTCAAAGCCGAGAACCCACATAAACTCTGATGCAAAAATTGAGTTATGGAATTTATTAAAAGAGTTTTGTGAGAATATCGAGGGGGCGGAAATAACGGTTCTGAAAAATGAAAAGTTACTTCAAATAGGCTACAAAGACTTAAACTTTAAGTTGGATTTAATCCAGACGAGAGAGCCTAAAGAATAGGCTCTCTCACATAGGGGGTAATGATTAAGTATGATAAAAGTGATAAAACATAGAGAACCTGACTATCAAGTTAAATGTGATTGCGGTGCAATACTACAATTCAATAAAGATGATATAAGTACACAAACACATTATGATTGGGATTTTTCTGTAACTTATTATAAAATTACTTGTCCCGAATGTAACAACAAAATACAGTTACAGAAACCTTTTACACAATATGAGGTAATAAAAGAAAGAGGTTAAACAATGTATATATTATTTGATGATACAATAACTACAAACCAAGTTGACAATCCGCAGTGGGTATGGGATAATTGGAGTGATGGAATCCCTTGTCTTACCTACGCTGAAGCGTGTAGACTTAACCGTTGGTATTATGGCGGACAGGGAGCTATTGGAATCCTTATATCTTATGAATCCGCGCAATTAAGGGGGTATATAAATGATTAAAGTGATTAAACCTGCAAAGGCAGAGTATAATTGTACTTGTCCTTTTTGTACAGCAATATTAGAATTTAGAGAAGAAGATATTGAACACGACGAGTATTATTGGGAATATATTAAATGTCCTGAATGTAAAGGTCAGATAGGCTTTAACAAATTCAATCTAATAAAGGAGTAAAAAATGGAAACAAAATTTACACAGCCTAAAATTTCAGCTCAATGGAAATTTTTTAGTGATTTAAATTGTGGTGTTTGTTTTACTACTGAAAGTTGTGGAACAGCCACTCCTTATATGAAAGCAAGAAAAGATACTGGAGAAATTAGCGCCGTAGACCTTGAAACAGGGGAAATAAATCATTTTAATTCAGCTACTATTTGTTATTTAATAAACGAAAAATTCGAATGGACATTTCGATTAAGAGATGAATAAGATAATTAACGGAAGGGGGATTCGCCCCCGACCTCTCTTGTAATAAATATATTAATATATGGGTAGAGGTTTGCTTTACCGTGACTCACCCTCAAGAAGTCAATAAAGCATATTGGTAACGGTTTTTAGTTCATCCAAACCATCTAACATAAAACTATAAGGAAAAATGCACTCTGCTACAATAGAGTGCATTTTTTCTATTTATAGATTCTACAAATGTAGAATGCCGGCGCGCAAGCCTGCGCAGCGCGCCGCTACACCCCTTTCAACCCCCTCCCAGCATATATATGCGCGATTTTCCATAAAACTAAAGCCACCCTAGAAATCCCAAAAGTCAACCTACACCCAGCATAACGCACCAAAAGCCAAACATACCACTCGATGACCGGCCTTCGCGCAATAGCACTCACATAACGGGGGGTATAGGGGAGGGGTGGGCCGCGCCATTGACTTTACATAAAAAATATATTATAATAATGGAGGGGACCATCTTTACACGCCAATAGCCAAAAAATTAGAATTTTCTGACAATTTACACAATAATCAGAAAATTCAGACAATTCATTCAATAGTCAGAAAATTCAGAATAGTCAGAAAATTCAGACAATAGCAACAATTGTTTATACATCTGCGCGGGAGGATGGTTCACGGCGGATTAGGGACGCTTTTGAAAAATGATGAGGTGGTCATGATTGGAGGAACAGCTGGGGTCGGCACCCCACACTCTCATTCCCGCACCATTTTTTTCTATTTTTAAATATTTATATATAAAATTCTATATATCTCCCCTCTTTAACTCACTTCCACATTCATAACAGGATTTTTCAGAATTTTATATACAATTCTACAGGGGTCATAGCCCACTCCCTCCTCATAGCAGATCACCGCGCCTATTTATATGACTGGAGCGAAGCGACAGTCATATAACCATCTGACGGATTTCGTCAGAAATCAGTCAGATATTATAATTATTTTCTGACTGATGACTGACTGGTTTCTCGCTCCTACTAGTCAGAAAATCAGAAAATTGGAATCCTAACTCAATGATTTTGAACTCCTAAGACTTCTAACTCTATTTTAGTTTTCTGATTTTCTGACTGATCGGCGCTATATAGTCAGAAGTCAGAAAACTATTTTTGATATATTTTCTACCCAGTCAGAAAACTCCAAAGTAATTTTCTGACACCCTCGCGCCTTTAGTCAGAAAACTCCAAAGTAATTTTCTGACACCCTCGCACTTTCTATCTATCCGTCAGAAAACTCCATATACCAATTTTCTGACAAAGGCGCGCCAATTAGTCAGGAGTCAGAAAATTAATTTTCTGATTTTCTGACAACACGCTCCATATAGTCAGAAGTCAGAAAATTCAGACAAAAAAAGAGCCTACATAAGTAGACTCTTAAAACTTATAATCTGCGGGAAGGGGAGGGTCTTGGCTCTTTGCCTTTAGATAAATTTCTCTACCTTCCTTATATCCTCTGTTACTATAGATACCTCGGCTAAACTCAATACCTAACTCCTTACAAATATCCTGTAGATTCATGCCTTGACTAGCCAAAACTTTAATCTTTTCACTATCGTATTTTTCTCTACGACCACCGACACCATTAGGGTACCGCTTCAATATTTTATCAATCTGAGTATAATAACTCTCAGCAAGTGCATTAAGACTTTTCATATCTAACTTGGTTCCATATAGGCTATAATTTACGATAGCATAAATTACTTTGGCTGCGTCATCTGGTGACAGTTCTTTGTTTAAACTATCAACCCAATCCTTTAATAATACAACCTTACTTTCTGCCATCGTGGACCTCCTTCTTTAAATTAAGGAAGTCTTTAGCAAAGTTCCCTTCATTCTTAAAAACCCAAACAGTTAACTTTGGATTATTAGGATTGGGGAATGTCCCAGCAACCTTGTAACCCATACCAACAAGCATAACAACCATCTTCTTAGTATAAACAGCTACAAAGTCTTTAGCTTTATCCATCTGCATATTCTCGTCCTCCTTTCTGCGGGAACCTTGCTATATGGCGCCACATATGTCGATTTCCGCTTCTATTTTGCGCTATTGAAATTTCGGTTTATTTACCGTAATTTTGCCATTCTTTTTGCTTTTTCCGCAAATTCTTAATCGCAATAACTAAATCTTTTGTCTGAACAATTCCAATAATTATCAGAATTGTTGCTACAATTCCATAGATAATTACAATAGGTAAAGAACTACTGTTAGACACAAGTAAACCAATAGATATTGCTATCATAATGAATATGATTATCAAATCAAATGCTATATCTCTAACGATAGTTTTCTCAAATCCATGATTAAGCGCCATCTTCTACCTCCTCGGCTTCATATATAGGCAATTTTTGCATTATCTGCATAAGTTTTTTATAATCTATAATTAAATCTCCATTAGGATAATCTGGCTGTTGTACACATGTATTTATCGCTAAAAATACATCACCACAATCTAAAAATTGTCTAACCATTATAATCTCTCCTTATATCATGCGGGCACCTCCTTAGTGGATCCCAAATTCCATATCTCTGAATGCATCTTCCTTATCATAATAAATTCCACTATGATAAGATATAGTATCACCACCCTCTGTAAATAAAAGTAGCTCTGTATCAAAATCATCAATCACATATTCTTCTAATACATCATCAAGAGTCTGAGCATTTTGAATAACCTCATCATCCGGATCATCTTTCTTTAAGAATTCTAAAAACTCTTCTTCATTAACTTCACATTCAGTTACCATTCGTTCTGTTCTATATATTTTCATTATTTTATCCCCTTATATTTTTTAATATCTTCTATAATCTGATCGATACATACCGGAGTGTTATTGTGTGCATCTAACTCACAATGATAAATGTTACCCTTATCCATATCTATAAACTTATCTGGAGTATGTAAATGTCCACATAAATTTATAACCTGCTTATCAAGCGGTTTCCGCTCATCACAATTTGCTGTTAATGTAGGATAATGTGATAAATAAAACTGATACTCCTTATATTTAATCACATCTGCACAAGGAACTGACATCTCCCATACATTATGACATTTTATATATTCTTTAACTCTTGTATCGCTGTCATGATTACCTCTAATTAAATGCAAAGTTCCGTTAAGCTGTTTTAATAAATACAGTCCTTTTTCATTATTGTTAAGCATCAGATCTCCAAGAACAATAACGTGATCTTCCTTACCAACTACCGCATTCCAATTTTTTACTATTGCGGTGTTCATTTCTTCAACACTTTTAAATCCGCGGGGACCCCAAATGAAATCTCTGTCGTGGCAAAAGTGCAGATCTGATGTAATCCAAAGTTTATTACAATGTTCTAAATACATTTTTTATCTCCTCTACTTTACTTTTTAATATTATTCAGTGCCTCTTTCCGCTAAAGGCTTTATATTATCTGTGTTATTCCAAGTTACCGGCGTCTGCTGCCAAGGGTGTGAGAGCACCCAAGGACTCGTCAAACCATCATCATGAATTTTAGGTTCATTTACCACTGGTGCGGGAAGCTGGATCATCGGCTCCTCAATGCCAACAGGGGTATAGTCACATACCATTGCTACACCATCTATAGCACCTAATCTAAAACAAGCAATTGCGTTTTCATCTTCATTAGTAAATGATAAAGTTTCATCGCTATTGTCCCAAATATAGTCACAAGCATAAATAAATCTTACTGAACCATCTTTATAAAATATTGCCCACTTATATGTCATTTCCTCTTCCTCCACACTATTCTCTTCATTATCTTTATTTGCTCGCATATCCCAAATTAAATCGTTAAGATGTCTTTCTCTATATTCACTATGGGATAATCTTTCTTCGGCATCTTTTACTCTTGTTCTAAGTCTTTCATATTCTTCTCTACTTATCCACATATTTACTCCATTTCCTCTACAACAAGCTGACCATCAAAGTTCTTCACCATCCATATGTGCGCGAACCCTTCTGACTTCTGAGGTCTGCGATATGCTTTCGCCATCTGCTCAATTTGCTCTTCGGGGACATAGGCACGCCCGCTACGCTGACGATTCTGATTAAGAATCAGACCTATAGGTACATTAAAGTAAATAGCATTTATTTCTCTTGCATTTGAAATGCAGTTTAGAAGCTTAGCACGAGAACCGGGGTTTAAGTGAGTAGCATCCGCATACACATCCAAACCCTTCTCAAGTCCTTCCTCTATTGAATGAACAAATAACTTAAAAACTTCCTTTTCCTTTGAAAAGTATTCGTCATCTTCACCCAATAGCTGAAATCTTATTTCATCACGGGATACATACTTAAATTCTCCCTTTATATTGTGCTTACAAAAATATGTCTTACCTGATCCAGGTATTCCACACATTAAAAATAATCTTCCGTTCATAATTATTTACCCCTTAACCATTTTGCTAATTCTTTTTTACAATTTAAACATAAATCTATTTCTATCCGCTCAGGATATGGATGACAATATTTTGTAATCATATATCTCCAAGCTTCGTCATTTTTAAAATCATCATCTGTTAATGTTAAATCCCATCTTATTTCCTTATGGCACCTATCACAAACTTTTATCTTCATTTTTTTGTTCTCCTTTGTCTTTGAAATAAAACAAAAGCATTACTTCACTTTCATTTTCTATAAATATTATAACAAAAATTTTATAGAAAATCAAGAGCGAAATAATGCTTCAGATTATTTCATTATGAGACTGGTATATTTATCATCATAATGATTAATCATAAATAATATTGTATCCCATCCTTTTTCTGCGGGATTCGGTATTTCCATACTATTCCAGTATTTTTCCATAAGATGATCTGGAATTATTCTACGACGTTGCCAGTTATAATGTATGCACTTCTCAAATGATGATGCCATAAACCAAATCATTTTATGAGTAAAAGTTGGAAACCATTCAATAAACTCTTCTCTATTAGCAACAGTAAGAGCATTTGTTACGAGAACTACATCAATATTATTTAATTCGCATTGATGGATTTCATCGTAAACGGTCATCCATACTTTATAGCTATTCGATCTATCGCATTCATCGCCATTTATCTTTTTGTAATATTCATCAATATCAAAAACACGAATATTTGATTTATTATCAAATACCTTGTGTGCATATGTAGTTTTACCACTTCCGCTCATTCCACAAATTAACCAAAAAGTTGCCATAGACATCTCCTATTCTTTATTCATCTAGATATTCTGTTAACAAATAAACCCAAACAACAGATACAACAATAAATATACAACCAAAAATAGTATATACTACTCCGCCCTTGATAAAATCACAAACAGCGAGAGTGACTGATATAATAATCCAAAACAATGCTCGTAATATATCAAATACTTTTTTATCCATTAGAATTCTCCTTTTACTTAACAATCAAGCACAAGAACTAAAACATAGTCTTCAACTCTAACGCCAATTATTTCTGTATCTGCGGGAATCTGGTCATAGACGTATTCAATTAAAACCTTAGCGTGCTGAAAAGCTATCTCTTTATTGTCTTTATCTAATATTTTTACCCAAACCTGAGGGTATACCGCATATAATACTTCACCAAGATATAATTTATTCATCTATATCACACTCCTCATCAGTTATATCATAAACGTATTCATATAGACCATCTATAACTCTATCCTCTTCCCAATAGAAGATGTCCTGTCCCATATGGTTAACCCAATTAGACATTAATTGACCGAATCTCCAATCAGGAAAGTACTTCTGATGTATCTTCTTTATTGTTTCATAAAAGTTATCTAATCTCTTAGGGTCTCTCATTATCTTTTCTCCTCATAAGTCATTACATCAACCTGACAAATCTTCATTACATCAATAGCCTTCTGATGATTTTCGGGTGTGGTTCCCGCACACAGATCCTCGAATACAACAATTTCTGTTTCAGGACAAAATGCCTTAACTATCATTACATTTGAGATAACGCAGATATCTGTGCAAGTTCCTACAAAGTAAATCTTATCATACTTTACCTGTTTGCAGTAGATACCAAGTTCAACACTACCAAAAGTAACTTTAGGAAGGCTATTGCCAACATCTGCTTCAATATCAGCTAAAGCAGGAACTACTTCCCAACCCTCTGTACCAATAATACAATGCTCAACAGGAAGTTTCTTACCTTCTTGTGTTTTAAAATATAAACCATTTCCGGGATGTGAATCAAGAGTAAAAGCTATATCACCATCAAAGTTTACTGCTAACTCTCTAATTCCATTTATTATCTTCTCTGCGGCGGGATTGGCTAAGGCGCCAGTCACGAAGTCATTCTGCATATCAACGATTACTAATAATTCTTTCATATATTACCTCCTATCTCATCTGTATCATCATAATCCCATAAATCTCCATTCTCATCTACGCTAATGCTTTGAAGCCAAGCATTGTAAACTCTGGGATTCTTTTTTGCTTCTTGCATAACTTTTTTTGCTTCCTCAATAGATTCATATTCTACGCCATCCCATTCACAATCCCAAAGGTCGTGCAGGGCCTCCATCTTTACCCATACTTTATGATAACATCTTACAATTTTTTTTGGCTTTTTGTCACTCATTTTTCATTACCTCTTTTCTTATTTTTCTATAATAATTATAGCAAAAAATTTTTAAAAAATAAAGAGAGAATATTTTCTCTCGTTATTTTTATATCTTATCTCTATCTGCTCCTTTTATTAATAATAACCATATTATTGCACAAATGATAAAACAATAAGTTAATATTTTACTCATTATTTTCTATCTCCTTATCTGCTTCTATGATTGTTGAAGCAGTATCTACAGACAAACCTAAAATTTTAGTTTCCAACCTGTTTCCATAGGTGTTCTCCTTTACTATAGGTGGCGTACAACAATTTATAACTGTTTCTAGGTCAGCATAACTAAAACTTTGCCTTTCTTCTAGGTACTTATTTAAAGCTATGAAAAATTGTTTGCTATCTATAATTTTTCCATGCCCCTTCGGGAGTACAGTGCCCTCTTTAATATGATTATATAATAATGTCTCATCATCACATACGTTATAACGTGTTGGATTAGCCATCATATAGTCATATTCCTTTTTCGGAATCCTAATCACAACCTCAACTGTTTCCATCTGCATCATCCTTCCACCAACTTTTAATACTACCTTCTTTAGTAAGACTAAAAACATCCGCCATTACCCTATATATAGGTTCATATTTAAGATTTATTTTAGATACTTCATATAAACCATTAGCTATGTCTCTTATATTTTCATAGCTTAAACAAACTGTAACATTCTTATGATTTGGTTCGCTATTCAAATTTACTATATTCATTCTATATCACCACCCGCCTTAATCAAAATAAATTTCATGTTTACAACAAGGACATTCACAATTATAATTGCTTAACCCATCATGAATTACCGCTATTTGAGATGTTGCTTTATACTCGCCTTGTTCAACTTCAAATATACATCCGCAATATCCGCAAGTTAGTTTCTTTGTTCTTGACGGTATCTTACCTTGCTTAATTATTCGCATCTGTCTCACCTGCCTTATACGGTGCGTTCCACCAATTTCTGTCTACTCGCATCATTAAGATACTACCAACGTAGATATCAACATACTCATAGTCATATTCCTCTTCATCTATATCTTTTTCCATTTTATTCTCTTCTTTATTAAATTGCGGTCATACCATGCTCTAAACACCAGTCTTTAGTTACTATATTAGGTATTTGCTGATATAATTCATAAAACCTTTTGGCATCTTCATCTGTAGAACCTTCGATTTCTAATGCGTAATCATCATTTCCCCATACTGCAAACTTAACCACTCTTTCTCTATCAAAAATAGTATAATCTGTAAAAATAACTTTTACTTCATCTTCGTTTTCACCATAGTTTCCAAACCACCAATCAGTAGTTTTTACTCTTTTAGATAATTTTGTCATTTTGTTTTTTATTTCCTTTCTCATTTTCTATATATATTTTAACAAAAATTTTTAAAAAAATCAAGCGGATGTCATGAATTAAACATCCGCTTTAAATCCCGCTTAAGTTTTTTTAAGCTCTTATTCCATTTTTTAACTAATTCTCGTATCGCTGCTTCTTGATACTCTTTTTTTCTTGTAACTATTGTTATTTCTGCTCCCTCATCTTTATGACCGCCATCTGTAGCAAAATATTCTCCATCAATTACTTTCCAGCGGGTCCCGAGATTTTTCTGCATTGATTGATATACTACATATTCCGGAACATTAGTTCCATAAGTTAGAACTTCTTCAGCAAGATCAATTACATACTGGGGTGGATTACATTTCTCTATGCGGTTTTTGGTATCGCTTGCGTATTGTCCACGCATATAGAGAACACCCCTTGCGGTAGGACCTCCCCAACCCTTGCCTTTCATACGATTAACAAATACCGCCATTGTAGCGATAAGGCATTCCCTATTTTCTTCTTCGGTGTCGCCTGTTGATCCATTCTCTAAATAAGCTACTTTAGCAACTAAAAGAGTATCTTCATAAGTATGTTCAACAAAAGGAGTTGTAAGTTTTAAAGCAAGAAAAAGAGAAACAAATAATGTCCTTAATCCCATTCTCCGTTATCCTCCTCTTCCTCTTCCTCATTATTATCATAAGAAACATCAATCCACTTATCGTCATATATATCATACCAAGTAATGCCAATATTCTCTTCTATGTAGGGCAAAAAGGGAGTACCCCATCTTCCACGTACCATATCATCATTTTCTTCATCTGGTGTAACAATAAACTTAGCGCACTGTGGATCATTAATTAAGTCTGGGCAATTCTTAAGAACCCAACTTTTAGGTGCTGTAATATTCCATTGAGCAGACATATCAAGAACTGATCTTACAACAACTAACTTATTTTCCTTAACCCAATCCTCATTATCAAATTGCAGATTATAATCATTTCCGCACCAGGTTAGAAACGGTTCTTTTGCAGGATAATGTTCACCCGCAAACCAGTTATTTAACTGGAAATACACCACTTCATCATTCATACAATTTCTCCTTCAAATACATGGAATTTCTTTCCTATTTTATCAATGGTCTCTGCATCCATTGGTCTAAACCCTATACAAGTAAGAGTTCTTCCAACGCCATTCTCGTCTACTTCTTCTGGTTCCAGCTCAGTTCTACAATTATCCTTGATTAAGAAATAATCAACTCCTTCTTTCCAACCAAGCTCTTCCGCCATTTTAACAGCCTTCAGCAACTGATTACGATTCTTAGCCTGAAGAACTACTTTTGTAAAACTATCATTTATCCAATCTTCATATAAACCTTTTTCAATATCAAATTCAGCTCTATAACAATCAATTTCACTTTCTCCAGCTTTTGTCCATTCCTCATTTTCTTTCGTATATATTGTAGCCGGATGTGCAGGTCTAGTGAATATATTCTCTCTTATCATTTTAGTTAAGAAAGCTATTGAAGCATGACTTACTTGTGCGGCAAGCTTTCCCGCGCTCATACCCAAGTCTTTCCGCGCTATGATTATTTGCTTATACATATTAATTCTCCTTTTCAGGTTCTATGTATTCTTCAGTATACCAATAATCTAGTTTACAAGTATCACAACCATGTGTGTCACAATAATCCTTATCTTTAGCTGCACCAGGGCAGAAAAGCCTATCAGTATCTCTATATTTAGGATACACACCAAATACTTCCTTGTATTTTTGCGCTCTTGTCTTAATAGGATGTTCCTGTCCCCATTTTTCTACTGCTTCAATTATTTCAAAAGCATTATATGATACATCGCTCTTTTCGCTCCCATTCTCGTTACAAAAATTAAAAAAAGGACAACTATCGGAATTACAAGCCACTCCACGACAATTTGGCTGCCCGTTATATAGATCACGAGTATATCTACAAGAATCCATCATTCTTATATAAGTTTTTTTAAATTCTTCTTTTGTCATTATAAATTTTTAACCTCCAAACCCTCTGCACATTTTGAGCAGAGATATAAATCACAACCTAATATTACTTTTTCACCCTCTTCAGGATTACCATATCTTAAAGGCTCTAAGCTTAAATGATAAACCGGTCTATGATGTGGAATCCGCTGGTGACACATATCACAAAATTCAAATATACTCACCGTTTCCGTAATTCTTCACCTTCTTTCATCATTTTCTCTAAATATATTATAACAAAATTTTTTTAAAAAATCAAAAAGCCAGATCACTCTGGCTTTATATTTTTCTTAACCTTATTAGCAATAGGTAGTCCAATTAACATCACCACAGCATCAACTCCAAAAGCAACTGCCGATTTCGGAATCTTTACTAAATAAGGGATGCTATATAAATTGCATTCAATTATCGTCTTGGCGGTAATGCCTACAAGTACCGCACCGATAAGTATTAATCCACTTATAGCATACTGCTTTATGTTTTCAAGCTTTATTTTCCTCAAAGCGAAGCCCGCAATCACTCCAATAAGGATATTCATTACTACCCATCCCCACGAAATGCCATATGCGGTGAACGCCAAGCTTTCAACAAATGCCCCAATTCCGCCTACAGCTCCCGCCCACGGTCCAACGGTAAATACCGCAACAGTTAAAGCTAAATAACCAAGATCTAATGCTATTGATCCGATACCCATTGGTATCTTTAACGTTAACGATAGCACAACATACAATGCCGATAATATTCCAATTAATGCAATTTTCTTTGTAGCTTTCATATTCTATTCTCCTTTATTAATAACTATCATACCAGATAATTTTAAAATCATCTTCACTAACTTCATCTTCAGGAAGATCTCCTTCTCCGTCTTCTAGATATTCAATGAACTTAGTTAGATTATAAATAATGTCTGCTGTATTTCTAAGCTGCTCTTCCCAAGTCCAGACACTCCCGTTCTCGTCGTACCAATGTTCTCTAACAAGAAAATATTTCATTACTTCAAGAACTTGGACAAGATCTGTAAGATAAAGTTCAGACTCTCCTGCATCACAAGCATTCTCTACATATTCAAAAATTTTATGCCTAACATTATAACACTTTCGCCAATATGCAAGTTCATAATTTGGACCAATTTTATCAAGATGTGAGAAATATTTCTCAAGAAATCTTGAACCTTTAAGTGTTTTGGGTTTTATTAAAATACCATTATCAAGTCCCATATTTATACCTCCTTTTTAGTTGTTTTATGTCTTTTAAGTCTTTTGAGCCATCTACGATAATCACCGTAGCTAAACTCAAGTTTTTTATTCTTTTTTACTAATCTTTTAAAAGACTTAATAGCTCTATATTTAATGATTGGCGCCCTGTAGCTATTCGCTATCATGGCTACCCAATACTGAGGATTTTTCTCAGCTTCAGCCAGCTCCTCATCACCCGGATATACGGGCTCAGTACTGTTCACTGCATCATACCACTGTACATACATAAGTGCTGCTTTCTCTCTTGCCTGCTCGCTCCATGAACCCGGATGATAAGTTCTCATTTTTATACCTCCACTACTTTATTCTCAAATTCAGCTAATTCTGAAATTGTTAATCCATATTCATTCTTTAAATGTCTTTTAAGATTTGCATAACAACAATTATCAATACTTAATGCACAGTTACCACAGCCTTTACCACAACATATTTTATCAATGTCATCGTTTGTTAAATTTTTAATTTGTTTTCTATCCTTATGTTCTGCTTCTAACCATTCAGCAATTCTATAAACACAATCTTCGCTAGTACCATTTTGATCGCTAAACAAACAATTATAACATTCGTCATCACATTGTCCTATAACACCAGTATTTTTATCAACTTTGATTGCCGTGTAAGTCGTACTTAAACTTTTTATTATAACTTCAGGTCTATTCTGCATAAGCCATTCTAAATTTGTCATTTTATGTTATCTCCTTTTTTATTCTTCTTCGTGGTATCGCCTTGCGAATTCATTTTCTGATATTTCAATAGTACAAGTAGCATACCAACCACAACCACGAATGTCAAGTTCAACGCCTTCAAACTCAATAGTTTCTGCCCACCAATCACACTCCCAACTCTTATAATCAGTAGTAACTTCTAAATCAAAAATATCAACTATTTCATCTGCGGCACAGTGATTAAGCTTAACTTCATCGAACTGACCAGCTGCGATCTTTCGTGCAAAATCTAAAACCTGTTCCTTTGATTCGTAGTTTGTAGTAATTTCTTTCATCTTTGTTCTCCTTTTTTGATTATTGTTCTTTTCTTATTTTCTATATATATTTTAACAAAAATTTTTTAAAAAAACAAGAGCGAGTGGTTAACTCGCCCTTTAGAGGAAAACGATTAGATGAAATCCTTCGCGAGATCCGCAAAAGATGTTTTTGTTTTCTTTTCAGGAAGTGACTTGGAAGTCTCCTGCTTTTCTTTTTCTGCTTTATCAAGCTGTTCAAATAATTTTATAAGAGCCACAAAAGGATTTTCCTCTTCTTTCTTTCCTTCTTTCTGCTCAGCTTTTGCACCAAGTACTTCGTTGGCTACATCAATATAATCTGTATAAAGAAACTCAGCGATCTCATTAGCAAGCTCCTCAGCTGTCTCAAGGATAAGCTTATAGGTTTTACGCATTGATCTATTATGAGCCTGAAGTAAATTTTCACTAGAACTAAAACCTAAATTTCCATTAGCCGTTGCTTTTGTCATTGCAATATTTCCATTTTCTGCTGCATAAAGTACAGCGGTAGCATAGATCTGACTACGTACTTTCTCCACCCTTTCCGCAAAAACAGATGTAAGGGCTTCTTTCTGTTTGTTTTTAAAGTAACCTTCATCAAAGATATCAAGATTACTAATCTCTTTGTTAAATCCTGTAAATGCTTTTACAAGTTCTGCCTTGTGTTCATCTGATAGACCTTTATTCTTGTAAAGATCTGTTAATCCTAACATTTCAAGAATATCTTCTTTTACTGCTTCATTTGGGTAATTCATAATTGTATTCTCCTTTTTAATCATTTTTTATTTCTTTTTCTAAAATTTTGCCAGAATCAGTATATTCCTCAATAATTCTAACAGCGTCTGCCATTAGTGTTTCACAACAATGGTCTTCTCCAAGAGGGAAATACGGACAACTATAACAATCTCTTTGGACATCATCATGTATCGAACATCGCCTCAAGCTTTGCAGCGTCTGCAATTTCGTTATAATCCCATTCTTCATTTCTGATTTCTTCTGCTGGAACCTGGTTTTCTGTAGTATCTTCTGTAAATTGCTCATAATGTCCCTCCTCAATTGTGACATCCCGTGTTTTTCTATCCGCAAAATAGTTACTACCAATAGTGCCATTTCTATTTACAAAAATCTCGCAAGCGGGAAATCCATTGGCATTCTTTATGATAGTATTTTCTCTTGTGCAAAAGTGTTCTTTGTTGAAACGACAATATTCAAAGTTACAAATTACCATTTTTTACTTTTTCTCCTTTTTTACTCCACAATATGAATCCCATTATATTAAGGATAAAGTAAACTACATACATAAAAATCATTGACCAGTTAGGTGCTGATAGGATTACAAAATTATATATGATCCAAGTTATGTTTGAAACGCACCAAATTAGAAACCCTATCTTCATCTTGAAGTTCACCAATAGGTTCCCTGTCAAGGCGAAGATAGTTGAAATGACTGAAACTATATCCATCCTTAAGCTACCTGTACTATATCGTAATATAGGATGTCAGCTTTAAGGTAAGCATTGGTATGATCGATATGATAGTGTCCAAAGAAATGTCTTTTATATTCAATTTCTTCAAGTATGAGATCTAAATAGCATGTAAGAACATCACCATCTTGAAGCTTACCATGAAATATAGTAGCTATTTCTTTATTTGAACCACAATGTGTTAATACATAATCTACTTTATTATTGTAAGCTGCTAAATTCTTCCAACCTTCCTTAAATTCTGCGGCGGAAGGTAACTCGCGCTCCCACCATGAAATCCCTCTGACTCTGAATCTCTTAAATGGATCATATGACCATTCTTTGATTCTTGGATCATTAGGTTCAAGAACACCGTCCTGAATATCATGACAAGATGCACCACCAAAAGTAAAAAATGTTTTTCCACAAATTGTAAATACCTGACCTCTCATTAAATGAAGAATGTGAGGTCTAATTCTGTGAACCTTTCCGCCATTCCACTCTTCAACGGGCATTGCATCAAGTCTATCGTGGTTCTCATGGTTTCCATCAATAAATAAAACTGTGAATGGAAGATTCTCAATTTTCTCAAGCCATTCATTTTCAAACTTATCTGGTTTATTACTCCAAATAAAACCGAAATCGCCAAGAATAATTAAATAATCTTCTTTTGTAAGGTTTTGAAGTCTTCCTTCTTTCATCTCGTAATCAATTTTACCCCAGTCATAAGTTCCATGAACATCGCCTGTTAAGAATACCATTTCCTTTCACTTCCTTTCTCATTTTCTATAAATATTTTATCAAAAATTTTAAAAAAAGTCAACTCGTGCGGGCTTGTGATCTTGCGCGCTTTATGGCTGGGTCATCGCCCGCCGGCAAACACAGGTAAATTCACGTAAATTTAAATCAAAATTTGGTTCTTAGAATTTTTTAGGTAAAATTGACGATTTATAAAATTTTTGATAAAATTATTATAGAAAATGAAAGGAGAAATGCTATGCAAGTTTTTATGGGTAAAGAAGCGGAAGGCTGGGAGCCCGCAGGAGCGATCTTTAATGAAAATTGCAGACTTTATAAGCCTATGCGACAAGGAACTGAAACCAAAAGCTTTAGAGTATTTACAGAGATAGAGAAACGCGCCTATGAAGATGCGCAAAAGCTATCCACTGAAGATAAGTTTTTAGAGTTTCAAGACAAGGACACAAATGAACATATTAATGAGTGGTGCAAGCTCAATGGTTTCAATAGTGCAAGAATTACTTATTGTATCGTTGGTGACACATACTCAATTAAGGATAAATTAAAAGAAGCGGGGTGCAGGTTTCATCCTACATTAGGCTGGCATTGTTCAGAGACGATCAGCCTTCCCGCGAATTACAACATCATACCAGTTGCTTTTGATGAAGCATTTGTATGGGATCACAACTTCAGTAATGCACTTCCGCGGCTAATGATTCCTCGTCTGAAGGATGCGGTTCCGCCGGTTGAGTTTGCAGGACAGATTGGAGATGTTTTAACTGATATTGAAGCAACGTTAACAAAAGTAACACTATACGCAACAAAGTATGGATTATCTCATTGCTATGTATTTGTTACAGAGAATAAAGAAGTATTAGTCTGGAATACAACTACAACACTTTCGATCTCTGAAGATACTAAAGTAGTAATAAAGAGAGCTAAAATTAAAGACTTACAGACTTATAACGGAGAAAAAAGAACGATAGTAAAGAATCTTTCACTGAAGGCCTAAGGATCCGTTATCTTTTTGATTTTTTATAAAATTTTTGTTATAATTTTTATAGAAAATAAAAAAGGAGTAAAATTATGACTTATGATAATTCTTTAATCAAGAAAGTAGAAGAACTTGAATCATTAATTCTTAGAAAAGAGTGCGATTATGAATTTAATGATGAAGATGCTTATGAGTTCTGGTATTATATAAATGAAAAGAGTGGTTATTTTAATGAAGATAATGCAAAATTTGCTTGCGGAGCCAGTAAGTTTTGTTTAGTTCCTCATAAAGAAGATTTTGTTATTAAAATTCCATTCAGCAGTCTTTGGATTGAGGGAAGATATGATGGTGAAGATTATATAGAAGGAGACTATGCGTCATTAATTGACTATTGTCAACTTGAATGCGATAACTACAAGAAAGCAAAAGAGAATTTTCCCGGCGCAGAGAAATTTTTAGCTGAAACAAGACATCTTTATTCTGGTGATCTTGAAATTTATATTCAGGACAAGGCAGATGGATATTATGAGTTTTATGATGAAAATGGTTCAATAGACGAAGTCATAGAGTTTAGCAACAGTGATAAGCTTAAATCGGTAATTAATTCTGGTGCGGGTAGTCGTATTCCCGCACATTGGTTTGAGGATCTTTTGAACTATGGTCTTATAAATGATGAAATGAATGCAGTAAATAGTTTCCTTGATTTTTTAATGAAAACTAAAATAAATGATTTATGTGAAAGAAATGTTGGTTATATTAATGGAAAGCCAGTTTTGTTTGATTATTCAGGCTGGTATGGTCCCGAAGGATCTGATTGGGTAGCATTTTAAGAAAGGAGAAAGGACAATGAAAGATAGAACTATTTTATGTAAATACTACATTTGTAGGGGAAAATGTGAAAAGGGTAGAGATGCTAATTATAATGGTTTATGTCAACGTTGCCCTTTTTATGAAAAGAATCCACACAGAAAACCTTATAAAACAAATGAAAAAAGAAACAAGGAAAAAAATAAATATTTTGAATAAGGAGGAAGTACTATGGCAAGTTTTGCAGTAAAAAAGCCTATCGCTGTTGAAATTATTGATCCAACAAAAGAACCAAGAAGAAAAGGTGCTTTTTATTACAGATTTTTTAATAAAGCATTTGAACTATATTGGTGTTTTTACTTAGAACCTACAGAGAAAAGTCTAACAGCAGTTTGTAAAGCATTAAGGCTTCCTAATTATGAAGAGGTCGATGAAATAGAGTTTCAAAAAGGACATAGATAAATGATTATTTAGCTAATATACATACTAAAGAAAATCAATGTCAAATTTATCAAATAGATCCATATTCAGCTAAAATTATTAATGAATTTGAATCCATAACTAAAGCAGCACAAGCAATGAATGTAGATGTTTCTACTATTTCTCATGCTTTATCTGGTAGATATGCAACCGCTGCTGGCTATAATTGGTGTTATGTAAAAAATTATAATCCAGAAACTTTTCAAACTAAAACTAAAACTAAAAAAGTAATACAATATGATTTAAACAATGTCTTTATACAAGAATGGAAAGATGCCAAAGAAGCGGCTCAAAGTTTAAAAAAAGATGCTTCTGCTATAAGAAAAGTTTGTAATGGCAAACAAAAAACTGCTTATGGTTTTATTTGGCGATATAAAGAATAAGAAAGGAGAAAAAAAATGATAAACTCTCAAACTGGTCAAAGAGAATTAGCCTATGTTGTAAAGATCGATAAAATACAAAATATTATAGGTTCTGATAATTGTGAATGTGCAGTTGTTAATGGATGGAATATCCTTGTAAAGAAGGGCGAGTTTAAGCCCGGTGATCCCGCAGTATATTTTGAAATAGACTCTAAGGTAGATCCTGAGAATCCTGCATTTGAGTTCCTTGCTAAAAAGCACTTCGCCATAAAGACTCAGAAGTACACTTTTGGTGGTAAGGGTAACTTTATTTCACAGGGACTTATAATGCGTCTTGAAGATCTGGGAGTAGAAGCAACCGAAGGAACTTTTTTAACTGAACAGTTAAAGGTTACTTACTATGTTGCAGAAGATAACAAGCGTAAGGCAGCTAACCCTGAGGATAAGTATAAGAAGATGGCTCAGCGTCATCCTGCTGTCTTCCGCAAGGGTTTTGTTCGTTGGCTTATGAAGAGAAACTGGGGTAAGAAATTACTGTTCCTGTTCTTTGGTAAAAAGAGAGAACCCGATACTGCTTTTCCTACTTGTTTCCCTTATATTAAGAAAACTGATCAGGAGCGTTGCGAGAATATGACTTGGGTTCTTCAGGATAAGACTCCATTTATAGTAACTCAGAAATGTGATGGAAGTTCAGGTACTTATATTCTTGCAAGAAAGAAAAAGAGAAAAAATAAGTTTGAGTTTTATGTATGTAGCCGTAATGTAAGACAGCTTACTCCAGACCAGAAATCTTTTTATGATGATAATTACTACTGGGAATGTGCTATTAAGTATGATATTGAAGCAAAGCTTAAAGATTATCTTGAAAAGCACCCAGAGTTAGATTATGTATGCTGGCAGGGTGAAGTATGCTCGCCTAATATTCAAAAGAATCCACACGGATTAACTGAAACTCATCTATTTTGTTTCCATATGATAGATAGCCAGCGTGGAAAATATGATATGCGTGATGCTATCAAAATTTGGAAGGAATATGGAATGGAAACTGTTCCTATAGTTGATGAAAACTATGTTCTTCCGGATGATTTTGAAACTTTTAAAGATAGCGCAACTGGATTTTATGATGCTAGTGTTTGTGAAGGTAAAACTCAGCAGGCGCGTGAAGGATATGTATATTACAAGACTACTGATCCAGCTTTCAGCTTTAAAAATGTAAGTCGTGAATATCTATTAGCTCATAATGGATAATTTTTTGGACAATTTATTGTAAACTTTCTTCGTTATTTTTTATATTATTTTGTAGACGAAGAAAGTTTACATAATATTGTATATAGGAGGATTATCAATTATGGCTGGAAAACCTATGGATTTATCAGGACAAAAATTTGGTAGATTAACTGCTATTAGAATGACTGATAAAAGAATTAACAAAAGTGTCGTTTGGGAGTGTTTATGTGATTGTGGAAATACTTGTGAAGTTATTGCAGCATCTTTACGAGCAGGAAGAACTCAATCATGTGGTTGTTTAAAGCAAGAATCTGACAGAGCACCAAAAGGTAATGTTATAGATTTGGTAGGACAAAAATTTGGACATTTAACTGTAATAGCTCGGGCTGGAAGTGATGGACGAGGAGAAGCTAAATGGGAGTGTGAATGCGATTGTATAGATCATCCGCATATTATCGTTTTAGGTTCTAATCTTAGAAATGGACATACTCAATCTTGTGGTTGTGAAAGACGCTCTCATGGAGAATTAGCAGTAGAAAAAATATTAAGAGATAATAATATCTCTTTTGTTCAAGAATATCCTGCTTTTAAATTTGGAAATGGTACATATGCTAAATTTGATTTTTATATAAACAATCAATATTTTATTGAATATGACGGAGAAACTCATTATCAATCAAATTTACATGGATGGCATAACGCTGAACGTCTTAAAGCACAACAAGAGAGAGATATTATTAAAAATCAATGGTGTAAGGATAATAATATCCCCTTAATCCGTATACCATATACACACTTAAAAGACTTAACTCTGGCTGATCTTCAATTAGAAACCAGTCAGTTCATTGTCAGTTGATTTT